>Ga0308417_1000409_pt1 | contig 31907 bp, 27 predicted proteins | sample HotsprSampleOS65_FD_203528 | JGI IMG/M metagenome (GOLD analysis project Ga0308417, IMG submission 203528) | Hot spring phototrophic mat microbial communities from Octopus Spring, Yellowstone National Park, Wyoming, United States - 20090730_OS65 ...
TTCATCTGGCTGGATGCCTAAGCATATCAAAACGCTTGTGCAGTGCGCTGAGAAAAATCAGAAGGGTAAACGCGCAGCGCAGCATACGCCGTGCTGCGCTGCGCGTTGATTGAGAGCGAGGCTTGGCTTAGCCGGCCTTCTTGAGCGCGGCGATCACGCGCGGCCCAGTCCAGTGCCAGAACGCGCCGTTGTAGCCCTCGCCGACGTTAGTCTCGGTCGGCCAGTTCACCCAGTAGGTCTGGTTGTAAGCGATGCGGTGCAGCCACTGGATGATCGGCACGTCGATCATGTCTCGATAGTAAATCTCTAGGGCCTTTACCACCAGGTCGTCGAAGCGCGGGTCGCCGGCGGGATACTTGGCCATCTCCAGCACCAGCTTCTCAAATTCCGGATTGTTGTAGCGCGAGAAGTTGTTGCTGCCAGCGAGGTTGCCGGTAGGCTTGGTGTTGAACAGCTCGAAGACAGCGAACGGGTCGCGCAGGCTGGCGCCGTGGCCGAACATGTAGAGACCAGGCCGCCCTTCGGCCATGTTGTTGTAGGCTTCTGGCCCGAAGTCTGGCCCTTCGCCTGTGTCGAAGCCGGCCTGGCGCAGCATCTCCGAGAGCACCGGCACGATGTCGCCGTGGATCTGCGGGAAGCCGCTGATCTGACAGGGCACGGTCTTGCCGTCTTTCTCCCACAGGCCGTCGGCGTTCTTCTTATAGCCGGCCTCTTCCATCAGCTTGGCCGATTCTTCCAGGTCGAACTTCCTGGGCTGATACTTCTCGAGCACAGCCTTCACGCCCGGTGAGTCGGCGAACTTCTGAAGTGCTGGGTAAAGCGGGAAGGGGAAGATGGTGCTGACCTTGGCCCCGTCGTACACCACTTCGTCGATCTTGTCGCGGTCAATTGCGCGGTTGATCGCGCGGCGCACCCTTGCATCGCTGAACCATTCAAGCTCGTGGTTCATCCACAGCGAGTTCGGCCACCAGTCCAAGTAACCGTACGGCTCTTTGTTGCCGGTGTGGGTGGTGACTTTGGGGTTCTGCTGGAGGATGCTCTTGATCGTATCAGTGCGGAAGTCCACCGCGGTGTCCATCTCATTGTTCACGATCCGCTGGGCGACCACGCCGACGTCGTCACCGATGCGCTGCATGATCACGCGTTTGACCTCGGGCACAGGCTGGAAGCCAGTCTTGATCGCCCACCAGTCCTCGCGCAGGTCGAGGATCTTCTGGTTGCTGGTCCAGGACACCACCTTGTAGGGGCCGGATTGGGGCATGTCCAACCCGCCGCGGAAGGCAGTGACGTCCGCTTCCTTCTCCAGCACGTGAGCGGGGACGATTGGCCGGCCAGTGTCGAAGTGGGCCGTCAGCACGTCGAACACAAAGCGCGGCGACGGCTGCTTGAAGATGATCTTCACCGTCTTGTCGTCAACCGCCACCGCCTCTTTGACGTAAGGCGCGACGCGGCTGTGATAGTCCAGCTTCTCGTTGTCGCGCCACGTGTTGACGGTAAAGACCACGTCCCTGGACGTGATCGGCGTGCCGTCGCTCCACTCAATGCCATCGCGCAGCTTAATCGTCACCTCGGTGAAGTCCGCGTTGTATTCCGGCTCGCTGGCGGCCAGCCAGGGATAGACCGTGTCGGAGAAGGCCGCCCAGTAGTAGAGCGGATCCCAGAGCGCGGAGTTGAAGTTTTGGTGGTTATGCCCCGCAGCGAAGGGATTCGTGAGTCCTGTGTTGTCGAAGTCGCTCACTGTCCATCCCATGATGATCGTCTGGTTGCGTGGCACAGGTTTGAGCGTGGGGACCGGAGATGGCTGTGGCTGCTGTTCGGCAGGAGTTGCTTCGCCAGATGGGGCGCTGGGTGTGGCGGGCGCGCACGCCGCAATTACCGCCCCCGTGCCGGCTAGGGCTGATAAACGGAGCAACTGTCTTCGGGTGAGCTTATTCATCTTCTTCATGTCCTTTTCATCCTCCTGGATTAAGCGCAAGCGTTGACTTGCTCTAGCAAAGATACTCTTTAGCACATCCTCTGCGAATTGACAAGCGCATGAGAGTGCGCTACTTGAAGGTGATACAAGAAGCATGCACCGCAGAGGCGCCGAGGACGCATTTCTCTGCGCCTCGGCGGTTTAAATGTCAGTGAGCCAACTCACCTCGAAGTTGAGCACCCCTAGGCGCATGATGCACAAGTTAAGGTTGACCGTGACGAGAAGCGCTCAACGCCTGGCTCAGCCACACGCCCCCAAACCCCAGGACGTAGAGGAACAGGGGCATGCCCAGCGGCCAATGGCCAAAGCGCAGCATGAGCAGGAGGATGACGCCGACGTAGATTGCAAGCCCCAGCTCGAGCCACATCGTCCAATCCGGCCGCAGCGCATATGCCAAGGGCGCGGCGGATGGATGATGTTTCGGCGTGCGGGCGAATTCGCCGGCATGCTTTCGCAATAGCCCCCGCAGCATGGCGAGCGTGTTGGAGAGCGATATGCCCACCCCCAGCACCAGCGCCGCCGGCAGGTCGCGCAGAAAGCAGATCACAGGCCGTCGGCGCACGGTATGCGCGACCAGCATCGAGGCGATCGGCACCAGTGTTAACACGCTAAGCGCGTTCACCCAGACTGGCAGGCTGATCAGGCCGCCATGTGAGATGACTGCATCCATCACCAGCAACGGCGTAGTCATGCTGAGCATCAAGATCAGTGGATGGATGAAGTAACCGCTCAGATGCATCAACGCGGCTATCTTGCGATAGCGTGGCCACGAGGCGCGCAGTAGCGCGGGCAATAGTTTGCGCAGGGTTTGGAGCGTGCCGCGTGCCCAGCGAGCCTGCTGCTGCTTGTAGGCTAGGATATCAGTTGGCAGCTCGCTCGGCGCGCCCTGGTCGGCCAGATACACCCCGCGCCAGCCGCGCAGCGCAGCGCGGTAGCTCAAGTCCAGGTCCTCGGTGAGCGTGTCGGCGTGCCATCCGCCGGCGTCCAGGATGCACTGTCGCCGCCAGATGCCGGCTGAGCCGTTGAAGTTTATGGGCAGGCCGTGAAAATCGCGCACCACCTGCTCAATCAGGAAGTGCACGTCAAGCGTTATGGCCTGCGCGCGCGTCAGCGGGCTGTGCTCGCGGTTGAGGTAGTCCCAGCGCGCTTGCACGAAGCCCACGCGCGGGTCGGCGAAAGCGCGCCGTTCGCAGACGACCTGGCGCAGAAAGTCCGGCGGTGGCAAGAAATCGGCGTCGAAGATAGCGATCAGGTCGCTTTGGGTGAGCGCCAGACCCGCAGCCAGCGCGCCGGCCTTGTAGCCGTGGCGCTCAGGGCGGTGGAGTATGTCTATTGACACGCCTGATGCACGGGCCTTGGCCGTCGCGCGCCGGGCGATTTCTGTCGTGTCGTCTGTCGAGTCGTCGAGTATCTGCACTCGAAGCTTGTCTCTGGGGTAGTCCTGGGCTGCAGCAGCGGCGATGACACGCTCGGCGAAGTAGCGTTCGTTAAACAGCGGAATTTGAATCGTAATCGTCGGCAGTAGGTCCGTTGGCGGTTGAAGTAATTGGTGCCTGCTTGGGCGACCCCTCAACAGATAGAGCAGAAGCAAGATGCCCTGATGGAGGGCATATGCGCAGAGCACGATCAGACAGGCTGCGTGGAGCGCGACGATGGCTTCCATGCGGAGGGGAATCGCCGGCGTAGTCAGGCGCTGTCTTGCGCGCGATGCGCTACTTCTTGTCCAGGTCGTCCAGATCCAGCGTGCTCAAGAAGTCCTTGAACGCGCCCAGGTCCTCTTCTTCCTGTTTCTCCTCGCTGCTCTCTTCCTCTGGCTGGTGACTATGTTGTGCCATCACGTCGTCATCCACGTAGATTGGGCAGTCAACGCGCACTGCGATGGCGATCGCATCGCTCGGGCGAGAGTCAATGCTTAACTCTTTGCCATCTCGCGTGCGCAGGACAAGGCGCGCGTAGAACGTTTCATCGCGCAGGTCGTTCACCAGCACATACCGCACTGTCGCGCCGAGCGCGCGGATGGCGTCCACGATCAAATCGTGTGTGAGCGGACGGGGGACTTTTGTGTTGGTGAGCCGGAGGGTGATGGACTCAGCCTCTGCTTGTCCGATCCAGATCGGCAGATAGCGTTCGGAGTTGACTTCCTTCAAGACAACGACGCGATGTGTGCCGACCAGGTTCACGCGCACGGATTCCACTTTCACCTCTACCATAAGAAAAGTACTCCCTCCGTATAGCTTACACCAAGGCTGGACGCTATTTGTCCTTGTCCAGATCGCTGAGGTCCAGTGAGCTGATGAAGTCGTCGAACGCGCCGAGGTCCTCTTTGCTTGGTGTCTTGGTCAGCTCCACAGGTTCAACGCCGGCCTCGTCCAGGACGCGCTCATTGGCGAAGATCGGGCATCCCATGCGGACGGCGATAGCAAGCGCGTCGCTCGGGCGCGCGTCAATCGTGATCTCAGCTTCTGCGTCGCCTTGCGGGCACAGAACGATGAGCGCGTAGAAGTGCTGCTTGTGCAGATCGCTGATGACAACATGACTAACCTCTGCGTCCAGGCTCTTAAGGATGCTGGCAGCGAGGTCATGGGTGAGCGGTCTGGGCACGGCGATGTTATTTAGATGAAAGGTGATGGCGTCGCCTTCTGGTTTGCCTACGAAGATCGGTAGCCGGCGCTTACCTTCCACCTCTTTGAGGATGACTACTTGGCTGTTGGTCATCAGGCTTACGCGCACGCTCTCTATCAGCATCTCGACCACTTGGGCTGCCTCCGCCTATCGTGAGAATTGTCCGTGAATTATACTTCCCGCCATTTCCTGTGTTCTCCGCGGGTGTATTCACAGCCAGGGGCAAAAGCTTGGGTGGGCGACAGCACTGCCGTCGCCCACCTTCAGATTTGCCTTCGCTGGCAGCATAGCTTGTGGAAGATGCCCCTATTGGCGAATGCCCCCTTCTCCGCAGCGCGCGGATAAGGGCCGTCGCGTCGCCGGCGCGGTCGCCTTTGTTGAGAGGCTCGGCCCGCATCGTGCTGGGCATCGGCGACCACCTGTATAGAACTCGTCCGATTTCACGCCCAAGACGTGTTAAGCCACGCGCATCCTGCTAAGCCTTTGCACCTCTCTGCGTGATACCCTGTTAACGAACATACCCAGCGAACGTCTGCGGCTGAATGGCGGGTTATAATTTCATTAGAGTTAACTGATTTACAAGCGAACATCTGCTCGCTGGTCAAGTCGGCTTGCTAAGCGAGCGCGATCGCAACCACCCTGCCAGCGATCGTGGGCAGGGTGAGTCTCTTTTATAGCGGAGGAGTTTTGTGTCTGAAGTTGCTATCGAGTCGCTGTGCAACTCGCTGCCGCGCCGCCTGCGTCGCCTGGGCGAGATTGCATACAACCTGTGGTGGACCTGGTCGCCAGAGGCGCAACGCCTCTTCATGCGGCTAGACCCGGTGATGTGGGAATCTGTGAACCATAACCCAGTGCGCTTGTTGCGCCGGCTGCCGCGCAAGCGCATGAATGAGGTGCTCGCTGATCGCCGCTTCCTGGATAGTTACGACCGCGTCCTTGCTGCCTTCGATACATACATGCGCGATGGCCTCGGCCGCAATGGTCACCTGCCACGGTGGGGCGATCGTGCGCCAGGCGTCCAAGGCATCGTGGCCTATTTCTCCTTTGAGTTCGGCTTGAGCGAGGCGCTACCGATGTACGCTGGGGGGTTGGGTGTCCTGGCTGCTGATCACCTGAAAGAGGCTAGCGATATGGGCTTGCCTCTGGTCGGGGTTGGTTTCCTATACTTGAACGGCTACTTTCGCCAGCGCATCACGGAGGATGGTTGGCAGGAAGCGGACTACGAACACCTCGATTTCGCCGAGCTGCCGATCGTCCAAGTGCGCGACGCAGCCGGCAGCCCCCTGATCATTAGCGTCGAGCTGCCCGGACGGCGCGTGTACTTCCACACGTGGAAGGCACAGGTGGGACATGTGCCGTTGTATCTGCTGGATACCGATGTGCCAGAGAACCAGCCAAAGGATCGTGTGCTCACGCAGCGCCTCTATAGCCCTGACCCAGAGACCCGCATCAACCAGGAGATCGTGCTTGGGATCGGCGGTGTGCGCGTCCTGCGCGCGCTTCAGATCAACCCGGTGGTCTGGCACATGAACGAAGGCCACTCGGCCTTCAGTACGCTTGAACGCGCTCGTGAGCTGGTGAAGCAAGGCATGCGCTTCGAGCAGGCGCGCGAACACGTGCGCCGGACGACGATCTTTACTACCCACACGCCAGTGCCCGCGGGCAACGACCGCTTCCCGAAGTGGCAGATCGACCAGCAACTGAGTGGCTTCTGGCACGAGCTGGGTCTGAGCCGCGATGAATTCATGGCCCTCGGCGCGGAAGAGGACTTCTTTGGCATGACGCCGCTGGCGCTGCGCATGTCGAGCAAGGCGAACGGCGTCAGCGAGCTGCACGGTCAGGTGGCGCGCGAGATGTGGCAGTGGCTATATCCCGGCCAACCTGTGCCTATCTCGCACATCACCAATGGCGTGCATACGGCTACCTGGCTGGCCCGCAGGATGCGCCGGCTGTTCGACGAGTATCTCGGTCCGGACTGGTATGAACATCTCGATGAACCTGCGACTTGGCGATCGGTCTACGAGATCCCCGACGATGAGTTGTGGGCGGTTCGCAAGCATCTCAAGCGCAAGTTAGCCCAGTTCATGCGCGAACGCGCCCGCGCCAAGTGGGTGACCCACAGCCAACATCCGGTTCAGACCATCGCCAGCGGCGTGCTGATAGACCCGAACGCGCTTACGATCGGTTTTGCACGGCGCTTCGCAACCTACAAGCGCGCCACGCTGATCCTGCGCGATGTGCCGCGCCTGCTTAGCCTGCTGAACGATCCGGCTCGCCCGATCCAGATCATCTTTGCCGGCAAAGCCCATCCCAGCGATGAACCGGGCAAACGCCTCCTCCAAGAGCTGTATCGCGTGGTGAAGAACGCCAGCACTGCTGGCCGGATGGTCTTCATTGAGGATTACGATATGAACGTGGCGCGCCACCTGGTGCAAGGTGTGGACGTCTGGTTGAACACGCCGCGCCGGCCATACGAGGCCAGCGGCACCAGCGGTATGAAGGCTGCGCTCAACGGCGTCGTCAACTTCAGCGTCATGGATGGCTGGTGGCGCGAGGCATACGACGGCAAAAACGGCTGGGCGATCGGCGAAGATAAACCATACACCGATCCAGAACAACAAGACCGCGACGACTGCGAGTCGTTATTCCGCGTCCTGGAACAGGAGATCATCCCGCTCTACTACGATGTAGATGAGGATGGCATCCCGCACGGATGGTTGCAGCGCGTCAAAGCGTCTATTGCTACCATCGCTCCGCGCTTCAGCACGCGCCGCATGCTCAAACAGTATGTCCAGGAGATGTATGCGCCGCTGGCTGACCAGTCTCACGAATCGCTTGCGTCGCTGACCGGTTAGCTGAGCTGCGCGTCCAGGGCTACCATCACAGCACGCGGCGCATCCCAATGCACCAGCGCCCCAGCCTGCTTTAGGAGGACCACGCGCCAGTTTGGCCGGTTGCACAGCTCGCTGGCCAAGTCGTAGCGCGAGAAGGCATCCTCGCCAAAGATAGCCAGACATGGCTGGGGCAGATCGCGATAGACCGCGAAGATGCCCGGCGTAAAGAGCAGGAAGCTGATGAAAGCCAACGGTGCATACTCGGCCTGTGGTTGGTGGCTAGTGAGATAGGCGTAATCCACTAGCGCCTGGTTCAGGCGGGTGCGCTGATTAGAACGTAGAAAGAAGCGCAGACTGGGTCGTGAGGTGAGCAGGTCATAGACGGCGCGGCGCCAAAGCGGCACCCGCAACAGGCGCCAGAGCAAATAATTCGGCCGCAGGCCGAGATTGCGCCGGCTGAAGCCAGTGGCCGATAGGAAGCTGAGTGAGCGGAAGTACGCCGGCTTGCATCGCGCAGCCAGCGCCAGGAACTCGCTGCTGAGCGAAAGTGCTACCGCATCCACGCGCGTTCCCGCCAGTTCTTGCTCAATCAGGTCGAGGATGGCGTCGCGGAACAGAGCCGGCCTGTATAACCTATCGCTCCGGTCGGAGAACCCAAACCCTGGTAGGTCCAGCGCAACGACGCGCCGGGTTTGGGCATAGTGCTCGAACAACGGTTTCATCTCAAAGGATGACCCCGATGCATTGATCGAATGTAGCAAAATGAGCGGGGAATGGTTGCCTTGGCTTGGGCCGGCAACGTAATAGGCCAGATTGCCGGCGCGCCGGCCGCAAAAGCGAACCAGCTCACCGCGCAGCGCTGCGGTCAGCGGGACATTGTGATTCACCCGGCTGCGCGACCAGGCGATCAAGGCCAGCCACAGGCCCAACTTGGCCGTCAACGCAGTGGCCAAGACAGGAAGGATAGGGCCTCGCTGTGTGGATGGTTGGCTTATATCTGGTCTGCGCGCTCCGCGTGGCGCGGGAGGTCGGCCTGCCATGCTGCGGATGGTAACACACGAATACGATAGCGAGAAACCTATACCGACGCTATCTGTGCGCTCAGTATTATCGCTCGTCGCTGTGTTTCTTCCAGCGTGGCGGTCAAGATAGGGTGTGGACCATAGTCCTCAATGGCGAAGGAGGCCGACACAGCGCCGTTGACTGCTGCGCGCACGGGATCTCCATGACTGGCGAGGCCGGCGATGAATCCGCCGCAAAATGCATCGCCTGCGCCGGTCACGTCAACGACCTTCACCGGCACGGTTGGCACATGCCAGAACCTATCGTCAGCGCGCTCGTAAATCAGCGCGCCAGCCGAGCCGAGCTTGAGCACTGTGATCTGTGGACCGCGCGCAGCAAACCATCGCAGGCATTGCTTTGGGGTCGCCATAGAGGGCATGTCGGCGAAGAAGTGCGTTACCTCTTGCGCGCTGGGCATGAAGATATCTACTTGAGCCAGCACCTCCTCGATGTATGGCCGCAGGGCGGGGCGCATCGCGCGCTCGCCAGGGTCGGCGCTGATCAGAGCGATGCCGAGTCTGCGTGCCGCAGCCGGCAGCAACCGCTGCGTGCGGATGCTAATCGGCGCGATATGCAGGCCAGCTATTGGCTGCGTTGGCTGTAGATAGCCCTCAAGGTCATCTGGGGTGACCGCCAAAGGTTCGTAGCGATCAGGGTCGTCTTGGCCTGGTGTGGAATGAACGTAGTCCCGCAGCGCTTCGGGCAGGGCCAGCCCCAGGCGGGCAAAGTGCCTAGCCGGCTCAGTGTCCACGCGCGTGTTGTCATTTAGGTAGGCATAGAACGTGCGGTGGTCTTGATCGCCAGGGACGTTGCAAATGCCGCGGGTGTCAAAGCCCTGTGCTTTCATCTCGGCCAGCCATGCGCGTGGGTAGTTCTGGCCGATCCGCGCCAAGATCGCCACCGGCTGATGCCATAGCTTGGCGCCGGCTGCCGCATATAGGGCGTTGCCGCCTATCTGATTCAGCCTCGGTGCGCCATGGGGTGGAATGATGTAGTCGGCCCGCAGCCCGCCGCAGCAGATTAACGTCACTGCGCCAGCGAGACGATCTCCCGAACCCTATCCACGTCCCATTCCACCGGCACGCCGTCGCGCGACGGCAACCCGCGCCGAACGAACGCAGCGTGTACGATGAAGTGATCTGCGCGGTTAACGAAGAATTTCATTGCTTGGGGTGAGAGGCCGCCACCCAGGATCAGTGGCACGGGCAGCTTCAGTGGGCGCACCTCGTCGAACATGCGAATGGACTGTTCAGGTGTCCGACCAGTCAGGATGATGCCGTCGGCGCGCCCGAATTCCACAGCTTGACGGCACATCTCTGGCAGCGGAATTGGCGCCAGCGGCTCGCCAAGCCGGTCGTATACGTCGGCCAGTATCTTAATGTGCTCGGCATTGAGATGATGGCGCGTGCGAATGGCCTCGTAGGCCACTCCCTGCACGATGCCCTCGGCCTTGACCATCGCACCGATGTAGACCTTGATGCGGACGAACTGCGCATCTACCGCGTGCGCGATCTCGAGTGATTCTTTGCCGCTGTTCTGCATCAAGCAAACGCCCAGCGCGACGTCCGGAAAGGCACGGCGCAGCGCTTTGCCGATCGCGGTCATGTGTGACACGGTGTGTTCAGCCACGTGCGGCCCTACCGGTGTGTCGTTCACGTCTTGGTAATAGAACGCGCGCACGCCGCCGTCGTACGCGATCTGCGCGTGGATCAGGGCGTGATCGATGATCTTGTTTAGCGGCTGCGCATCCGGTCGGAATGACTCGCGCGACGGCAGCAGGTGAATGGCAGCGATGACGCGAGGGAGCTGATTGAATGCTGATGTCATGGCACTGGCGAAATCCCTTCTGAAGCTGGTTGGATTTTATCGAACGTCATGGTAGGTAGAGCAGCGGGTTCTGTGGCACGCCACCATAACGGATTTCAAAGTGCAGGTGCGGGCCAGTGGAGTTGCCCGTGCTGCCCATTGCGCCGATGATCTGCCCGCGCGCAACGCTCTGCCCAGGGCTAACATACCACTGGCTGAGGTGGGCGTAGAGCGTGCTAAACCCATTGCCGTGATCGAGCTGGACCATATACCCATAGCCAATATTGCTCCAGCCTGCGTAGGTTACGTAGCCGCCGTCCGATGCTGCGATTGGGGTGCCGATCGCGTTTGCAATGTCCAGACCACGATGGTAGGTGCGGAAGTATTGCGAGATGTAGCCGCGCGTAGGCCAAGCGAACGCACCGCTGGCAAAGAAACTTGGCGCTGGGCCAACGTAACGCCTGCCGGGCGCCGGCTGGCGCGCTGCTTGTGGGCGCACCACCTTGGGCACAAAGGGTTTCACGCCGCCTGGGATGACGATGCGCATGCCGGGAACTAGGTTTGCGCCGTCCGACAAGTTGTTCAGCGGCGACCGGATGATGTCTTCGATCTTCACCTTAAAGCGCTCGGCGATCCCAGAGAGCGTGTCGTTCGCTTTCACTGTGTATAGGATGCCGTCCACTGGCAGGATAGTGAGTTCTTGGCCCACTCGTAGAAGGTCGGGATTCTCCTCCACTTCGCTGTTGGACCAGACGATAGTCGTGGGCAGCACGCCGAAGCGCTGGGCAATAGTTTCCACGTTGTCGCCAGGTTGCACGGTATAGGTAATGATGCCGGCCCGTGCTTCGCTCCGTTGGCTCTGGGCAAAGGTCACGCCTCGGATAATCAGCGCGCGTTCTGGCGCTTCGGCTCTGGCTGCGCCGAACGGTTGAACGAGAAAGGCAACGGGCTGGCTTGGCTCAGAGAGGATGACCGGTGAGCGATTCGCGGGCCTGGCCTGTCCATTGTTCGATACTACGAGTGCTACTGCCCGACCACGGCTCGCGCTGCCAGTGCTGATCAAAATGAGCGCAGCCGTGAGAATGAGAGCGAGCACGACTGCCCCATGCACGGCAATGCGCTCGGGCGATAAGCGGAGTAGATACTGTGCGATGCCGCTGACGAGATGCATCAGGACTCGTCTGTGCGCATTGCGTGGGTCGGGCTGTTTACCTGCCTCAGCACTTTCCATAAAAAATAAATGTCGTCCTCCTCAGGGAGGGCCTGTTATTTTAGCGTTCTGTCACGGCAAAAGCGACCATGGATTCACCGCCTGGCCGAGATAGCGAATCTCATAGTGAAGATGAGGTCCGGTCGAGCGCCCCACTGAGCCGACTGCGGCTATCACTTGGCCGCGACTGACCTGCTGTCCACAGCTCACGAAGAGCTGGCTGGCGTGGGCATAGAGCGTCTGATAGCCATTGCCGTGATCGAGCACAACATACTGGCCATAGCCGACCGGCCTGCCGGCTGCGTTTAGCGAGTAGCCAGCATAAATCACGGTTCCTGCGTCCGAGGCATAGATGGGCTCGCCTAATCGCCCCGCGATGTCTATACCGGGGTGAACCCGGCTGAAGTTGTAGCCGGAGAGGTAACGCCGGTTGGCCGGCCAGACAAAGTTCCCAGTGCCCAGCGGCGGGATGGCCACTTCGCCGCACTTGCCGACCCGATACACCCGCACCCCTCTGGCCGTGCGGCGCACCTCAACCGGCTTTGGCACCTGCCAAATCACTATCTCGCGCTCGCCGCCTGGCACGAAGATGCGTTGGCCAATCTGTAAGGGTTGGTTCATGTCGCGCAGGCTGTTGATCGGCTCGCCGACGATCCGCTCTGGCGAGACGCCGAATCGCCGCGCCAGCCCCTCAATGGTATCGCCTCGCTCAACTTCTACAATGAGGCCGTTCTCTGGTGGGATGGTTAACTTCTGGCCAATGCTCAGCAGGTCAGGGTTGTCTTTCAGCGTCCCGTAGTTAGACCACAGGATCGTCTCTGGCCGCAGGCCGAACTTGAGCGCGATCCCGAACAAGGTGTCGCCGGGGACGACGACATATGTGTTGAGCTGGCGCGGCCGCTCAGCGGCGCTGCGCCGGCCTGCTTCCACACCTAATACGAAGCTGCGCCGGATCACATCGGCGTCCGCTTGTCTGCTGTAAACAACATCTGGGGTGTTCGCCGGCGTAGGCAGGCGAGCATCTGGCAAGCCAAGCGGGGCGTCCTGCTGGTGGTCAGGCGGCGGTGGAGCGAGTATCTGGCTACCGAGCAACACCCCGACGCCCGCCAAAAAAACAATGAGGAAGCCATGAATAATGTAGCGGTTCGGTCCGCTTGGGCGTCGCTGCTGGCCGAGGGGGAAGCGAGGGGAAGCAGCATGTCGGCTGCGCCTTTTCATGCCCGACGATTACAACCTTAGTGAAGATTCCTCTTAGATTATAGCGGGCTGTCTGAGATTATGCACTAAGGATAGAGATACGGATGCTCCGGTTGCTGAGTCGGTTCTATGCGCTCGGCGACCACTATAGGGATGAGTTCGCCAGCGAACTCCCCAGCCTTTAGCTTGCCGGTCACCCGCACCCAGCTATCCGTGACGAACTTGTCCGCGTCTGGGGTCTGGACCAACATGCCGATCGCGGTAGCGTCGGCCACACAACAGCTCACTACGAATCGTGAGACCCAAAACTGGTCAGGTTTATTGCGCCCGTCTCTGTAAACGAAGCCGGTCACGTCCACGTCTCGCCCGTCGAGCGCCCGCGGATCGCCCAAGCTGGAGAACTCGCGCAGCCAGTCTAGGATGTTCTGTGGTGTGGCCGCGGGGCGTTGGAGGCGGACAGTGCCATCGCTCCGCTCGGGAGCGGTCAGGCCGATGCCGCGGTTGCCGATTGCGCTGGCGCCCAGTGGCCGCGCTGGCGCCAGCAAGCCCAGCACTGCCGGCAGCGCCAGCAGGCCGACCGCCAGCCATGAGGCGCGCGCGTGCGCACGGCTGCGCGCGCTGCTCGGCTTCAACCAGATAATTTGGGCTTCGTCGGCGGCAGGCTTGGGGAGAGCAAGATGGCGGTCGCGCAATGCGCCATAGACCACTGTCAGCGCCAGCGCGATATACAGAACTACAGCGACCAGCGATAGCCAGGCGAAGCGCTGGTTGATGTAGAAGAATAGTGTGCCGTCGCTCAGCTTGGCGTAGAACATCAGCCCCGAGCCGGCCAGGGCGATCGCTTGCGCGGCGCGCAGCGCGAGCGGATGGTTCATGTTGACTGCTTGTATGCTTCGATGAACTGGCGGATCGTCTCGAACATCTCCGCTGCGTCTGGTTCTGAGGGCAGCACATGGCCGCTGCGCTCATACCAGATCACCTGTTTGACTTTCGACCCCACCGCCTTGGCCAGCACGTCGGCACTGTTCGCTGAGACCACGCGGTCCTTGCGCCCCTGGATAAACAGCGCAGGGGTCGTGACGCGCGGCAGCTCGCGGATCACCAACCTGTTCAGCTCAAGTAGCTCGTGGATGGCGCTGACTGGGATGCGCACGCTCTGGATGAGCTGCTGCCTCATGTGCGGGTCATCGAGATTCAGTTGGTCGCTGGCGATGCCCAAGCGCTTGCGCAAACTGGCTCGGAATTCTGGGTCATCGAAGTTGGCGTCTTTCAGAGGGTAATAGTAGGGCACGAAGAAGCGCGCGAATCGCACCAGCCGCGCCCGTGAGTCATTCACAGCAGCCGGCGCTGCCATGACGATGATCCCGCGCAGCGGCGTGGGCTGGCCGTTGCACGCTGCGCGATAGCACTCGCTGGCTGCCAGGTGCAGCGTGATCAAACCACCCATCGAAAGCCCAGCGATGAACACATTCGGGCAGCAGTGGGCGAGCCGGTTGAGCGCGTCGCGCGCTGCGCTCACCCACGACCGCCACGTGGCACCTCTCAGATCCTCGGGTCGCCCTCCATGCTTGGGCAGCAGCGGGCAAGAGACCGTATAACCGTGCTTATGCAGATATTCGCCCACTGGCCTCAGCTCGGCCGGCGAGCCGGTGAAACCGTGCAAGCACAAGATGCCTGTGTCACTGTGCGCGTCACCAGCAAAGTAGAAAGGTTGAGTCAGCGCAGGCGCTGGCTCTGATGGGCCTGAAATCGATTGATCTGCCATCGGTTTGCTCCTCGCCGCCGGCAGGAAATATACAACGGTCGCCAGCAGCGTGATTGTGCAGAGCAGTAAGTGTGCCACTTTAAGGTGATACAAGAAACATGCACCGCAGAGGACGCCGAGGACGCAGAGGTTATTCTTTGCGCCTTGGCGGTTTAAATGTCGGTGAGCCAAGTCACCCCAAAGTTGAGCACTCCCATAGAGCGGAGTGCGTTCACAGCCAGGGGCAAAAGCTTGGGTGCGCGCGGCACTGCCGTCGCCCACCTTCTATAGATTTGCCTTCGCTGGCAGCAGAGCTTGTAGAAGATGCCCCTGTTGGTGAACGCACCTGTAGAGCGGACGCTCATCCGCAGGTACGTATAATCACGTCGGTAACTTGATGGAGCTGTGCTAACGGACAGGAGAGAATATCGCGAGGACTACTTGAGATGGCAGACTTATTCGACAAGATAACGAATGATCCCGTCCTTCTCGCAGCGCGCATGGGGCGTGAGCAGGGTATCTACCCGTACTTCAAACCGCTTTCTGAGACCGAGGGCACTGAGATAGTCATTGACGGCCACCGGCTGATCATGATCGGCTCGAATAACTATCTTGGCCTAACCACTCATCCCCGCGTGCGCCGGGCAGCCATGGAAGCAATTGAGCGCTACGGCACATCGTGCACTGGCAGTCGCTTCCTGAACGGCACGCTGGAGCTGCATAAGGAGCTTGAGCGTCGGCTGGCGCGCTTCCTGGGCAAGGAAGCAGCCTTGATCTTCGGCACTGGCTACCAGGCCAACCTCGGCGCGATCACTGCGTTGATGGGCAAGGACGATATTGCGATTGCCGACCGCGAGATTCACGCCTCGCTGGTGGACGCGATCAGGATGGCCGGCTGCCAGATGAAGCGCTTTCGCCACAACGACATGAATGACCTGGAGCGCGTGCTCAAGGAGTGTGGCGATGTCCCCAAGATGATCATCGTGGACGGGGTGTATTCGATGGGCGGCGACCTGGCAGCGCTGCCAGAGATCGTCACGCTCGCCAAGCGCTACGGTGCGCGGCTGTTCGTGGACGATGCGCACGGGCTTGGGGTGATGGGCGAAGGCGGGCGCGGCACGCACTTCCACTTTGACTGCGTAGACGACGTGGACTTGATCATGGGTACGTTCAGCAAGTCGTTCGCCTCGCTAGGCGGGGTAGTGGCCGGCGACCGCGACGTCATTGACTACATTCAGCACCACGCCCGCTCGCTGATCTTCAGCGCCTCCATGCCGCCGGCGAATGTCGCCACTGTCCTGGCTTGCCTAGACGTGATCGAGGAGGATCCCAGTTACGTCCAGCAGGTGCACGTGCAATCCGCCAAGGTGCGTGATGGGCTGCGCCGCATGGGTTACGATTGCGGCCAAAGCGTGACGCCCATTGTGCCGGTGTTCATCAAGAATGAGATGCACACCGTCTTTACGTGGAAGGCGCTGTTCGACAACGGCGTATACACCAATCCGGTCCTTCCCCCGGCCGTCCCGCCCAGCAAGAGCCTCCTGAGGACCAGCTATATGGCGACGCACACCGACGAGCAAATCGAAACAGTGCTGAAGGTGTTCGAGCACGTCGGCCAGCTCACTGGCCTGCTCCAACCCGTGGTCGCCTAGCTATCCGGGTAGCTACAAAGAGCAACGCGCCTGCTGGTTTTGCCCTCGGATGATCCCGTTATAATGCTGAATGAATAATAAAGGCTGACGGCCACATAGCAAAGGAGGAAGCAGCATCACTCAACAGAAGAACAACCGGACATCTCCGAACACACTCTATCGCGTGAACTATCAGATTCGCGTGCCGCAGGTGCGCGTGATCATGCCCGATGGCACAAACAAGGGCATCCTTGATACACGCGATGCGCTGGAGCTGGCGCGTAGCATGCACATGGACCTCATCGAGGTCGCGCCCAATGCCGATCCACCAGTTTGTCGCATTCTCGACTACGGGCGCTTCGCCTACGAGAGGGAGAAGAAAGAGCGTGCAGCGCGTAAAAGCCAGAAACTTATCGAGGTCAAAAGCATACAACTGCGCCCGAAGACGACCGAACACGACCTGACCTTCAAGATACGCGCAGCGCGCCGCTTCTTGGAATCCGGGGACAAGGTGAAGATCAACATGCGCTTCCGAGGCCGCGAGGCGATACACCAGCACGTGGCACTTAAGATCATGGACCGTTTCATCCAAGACCTGCTGGACATCGGCCAGGTCGAAGTGGCGCCGAGCATGGAAGGCAAGATAATGATCGCTGTCATCGCGCCGACGCCGGCCACGCTGGCAGCAGCCCATCTTAAGAGCACGCAGCAGCGCATCGCGGCCGAGCGCGAAGCAGACCGCGCCGCCGGCTACAACGAGGAAGAAGAAAACCTGGTTGAAGACGACGAAGGCGATGACGTTGACGACGAATCGGCGAATCATCCTGCTGCCGCCGAGCAAAACAAGCCGATGACCAAAGAGCAGTTGCGGCGGCTGCAGAATCGTCAGAAGTTAGCCCAGAAGCGAGCAAATGAGCAATTCGGTTTGCCCTGAAGCCTGGGCCAGCAAATACGCAGAGCAAAGGTTGATACGCTATGGGTAAAATCAAGACGCACAAGGCCACGTCCAAGCGTTTCAAGGTGACGGGCAGCGGCAAGCTGATGCGCACACGGCAAGGCAAGAGCCACTTCCGGCGCAAAAAGCCGGCCCGCGTGAAGGCGCTCTTTGTCGAGATGACCGAGGTCAAGGGCCACGGCATCCAGGAGCGCATCCGTAAGCTCATCCCTTACGCAAGCAACAAGTAAGTAAGAGGAGACCAGAATGGCGAGAGTCAAAGGTGGTGTCAAAACGCGCCGGCGCCATAACCGCGTGCTTGCTCTGACCAAGGGCCAGTTCGGCGCGCGCCATAAGCACTTCCGCAAGGCGAACGAGGCCCGCCTCCACGCGCTGGCCTATGCCACGCGCGACCGGCGCGCGCGCCGGCGCGACCTGCGCCGGTTATGGATCACGCGCATCAACGCCGCAGTTCGCCTGCATGGCCTGACCTACAGCCGGTTCATCCAGGCGCTTAAGTTGGCTGGTATCCGCTTGGACCGCAAGGTGCTGGCGGACCTGGCAGTGCGTGATGCTCATGCCTTTGCGGCTGTGGTGAAAGCAGCGCAAAGCTAAGACCTACCTCCCGCACTCGCATCCGGCGGATGTGGCGCATCCGCCGGGTGCGCTTTCCTCGCGCGCTATGATCCGCAGCGATGAGCGGCGAGGTCATCACACTCACCGCGAGCCGCGCCGACCGCCTGGATAAGGTTATCACTGGCCTCATCCCAACGCTCAGTCGCAGCGCTGCCCAGCGCTTGATCGCTCAGGGCCGTGTGAAGGTGGAGGGCTGTGCGCGCGATGCTGACTTTCGCGTGCGGATTGGTCAGACGATCGCGGTGACGTTGCCGCCGGCTCTGCCTGAGCAGCTACAAGCTGAGCAGATCGACCTGTCGATCGTCTATGAGGATGCCAGCGTGATCGTGATCAACAAGCCGGCTGGCATGGTTGTGCATCCTGCGCCTGGCAATCCAAACCGCACCGTGGTGAACGCTGTGTTGGCCCACGCGCCAGAGGTGATCAACGTGGGAGACGCGCGTCGGCCAGGCATCGTGCATCGCCTGGACAAAGAGACCAGCGGCCTGATGCTCATCGCCAGGCATCAAGAGGCGCTGTTGGCCTTGCAAGCGCAGTTTAAGGCGCGCACTATCCGAAAGACATACCTCGCGCTGTGCGTCGGGCGTTTCGCCGAAAACCAGGGCGTAGTGGACCAACCCATTGCACGTCACCCGACCAAGCGCCGGCAGATGGCCATAGTTCCTGGTGGACGCCCGTCAGTCACATACTATACGGTCAAAGAGCGCTTCGTTGCTTCGGATGGTGCGCCTTACACCCTGGCGCGCGCCCATCCACTGACCGGTCGCACGCACCAGCTCCGCGTGCACTTTGCTGCGCTAGGGCATCCAATCGTGGGCGACGCCCTTTATGGTTCGCGGCGCGACCGGTTGACCCGCGCGTTGAAGCCGCGCCAGATGCTGCATGCCAGCGAGCTGATCTTCATCTCCCCGGCGACCGGCCGCGAGATTAGGGCGTATGCGCCATTGCCCGATGACATTAGCGCTGTGCTGGCGTCGTTATTCAGCGAGAGCGTTCACGGTGAGTGCTGAGTAGACGAAGGCATTGCCTTCGTCTACGCTCTGCTGCGGACGTCTCTACCAGCGAGACGAGGTTGCCTCTGCGAGTAGAGCGCCTCTGCTTAACTCTCCTTAAGGGTTCGATCGATGATCTCCTGGGCGACCTTGCTCATCGTCGTGCGGCGCGAGCGAGCGGTCATCTGAATGTGATGGTAGGCCTCTTCTTCGCTCATCCCCTCTCTCATCAGGAAACCCTTCGCGCGCTCGATCAGCTTCCGCGCAGTCAGCTTCTCCTCGAGTTCGTCCACCTTCTCGCGCAGCTCGCGCCGCTCGTTAAAGGTGGCGATCGCGACCTGGATGGTGCTGATCAGGTCATCTCGCTTGACAGGCTTAATCAAATAGCCCTGTACGGGCAGTTCGGTGGCGCGCTCGATCAGCGAAGCCTCGTTGTACGCTGTGAGGATGACGATGGGGATGGGGCGATGCTTGTGGATCTCCGCCGCCACTTCCAGCCCATCTCGGAATGGCATGCGGATGTCCAGCAGCGCAATATCCGGCTGCTCGCGCTGCGCCAGCGTCACCGCTTCCACGCCGTCGGCAGCGCTGTAGACGGTGTGGCCCAGTTCGGTCAGGATGGTGCGCAGGCCCATGCGGATGATCGATTCGTCGTCTGCGATTAAGACGCGCAGGTGTTTATTGCTGCTCATTCGCTATAACTCCTTGGTCGAGCACCAGGGACGATCGCCATTGCCGATCGCCTGCTGCTCAATAATTACGTGATTATACTTTTGCCGCTGAATGTTTCTCTCGCTATCGCTTGTAGCGCTCGCTTGTCTAGTCATCTTCTTCGTTGTCCGTGATGCGCGGCGCGCTCGGCGCTTGCCTGCCTTGCAAGGTGTTGCTGTGCCGTCATCGCAGCCATTTGTATCCATCGTCATCCCAGCCCGCAACGAGGCCGATAACATCGCCCGCTGCCTCGACGGCGCACTCGGCCAGCGCTATGGCCTCTACGAAGTCATCGTCGTGGACGATGGTTCCACCGATGCCACGCCGCGCATCCTGCGCGATTACGCTGCGCGTTTCCCAGGGCGGTTGACGGTAGTAACCGGCCGTCCGTTGCCGCGCGGGTGGGTAGGCAAGTGCAACGCTTGTCTGCATGGCGCGCATCACGCGCGCGGCGAATGGCTGCTCTTCCTGGACGCGGACACCGCACCACATCCTGGTCTTGTCGCTGCTTTGCTGGCCTTTGCCCAGCAGCGCCACCTTGACCTGGTGAGTGTCCTGCCGTTCAACGAGCTGCGCACGTGGTCGGAGCAGCTCGTCTTGCCCGTGTTTTATCAATTCGCGCTCACCGCATTCCCGCTTCAGAGGAATCTGAGCGCCGAGGCGCCGGCCAACAACGTGCTTGCCAACGGCCAATGCCTGTTGGTGCGCTCGGCGGCGTATTGGTCGCTGGGCGGACATGAAATCGTCAAGGACAAGGTCCTGGAGGACATCGAATTTGCCCAGGCCGTGCGGCGCGCTGGCTACCGGGTCGGCCTCGCTACCGCGTTCGACCACCTGCGCGTCCGGATGTATCACAGCCTCAGCGAGGTCGTCCAAGGCTTGAGCAAGCACGCAGCCGCCGGCCGCAGGGCCAGCGGCTGGCGCGCGTTTTGGGCAGTGGTGCGCATGTCACTCACGCTGCTGGGACCTTGGCTGTTGTGCGCCGTGGGGGTGAGCCGCGTCGCAGCACAACCCATGGCCTGGCACACCTGGTTTGCCTTGGTCGTTGCCGTCCTTGCATTGGCGTGCTCACTAGGTTTCTGGACGTGGCGTTACCGCCGTTGGTATGCCTTGCCGGGTCGCATTGCCGCCTTGGCTGCGCTGGGCTGGCTGATTTATTTGTTTATCGTTGTGCGCGGCACGCTCCAGGTGTTCTTTCGGCGCGGCGTGACCTGGAAGGAGCGCGTGTATTCCTGATATCGCTGGCTCACCTTTGCACAGGCACCAAGTCGCATGCCTCCGGCGGCATCCAGTGCGGGTCTCGTCCCTCCCATTTCACGTTGCACCCAATTGGGTTGGTGATCGGCACGCGCACAGGCCGCCCAGCCAGGTGATCTTCAAGCGCGTTGGCCAAGTCGTTCACTTTGCTCTTGTGGCCCTCGCGGGGGTTATCTACGCCGCGGCCGGTGTAGATCAGCCGGCGATCTTTGTCGAACACGTAGAAATGCGGCGTGCGCAGCGCCCCGTAGGCCAGCGCCACTTGCTGCGTTCGATCGTGCAGATATACCCAGGGGAACTTGTGTTCTTCCATGCGCTTCACCATGTGCTCGAAGCTGTCTTCGGGATAGGTATTCGCGCTGTTGGAATTGATGGCTACGAAGCGCACTCCCTGTGGCATAAAGCGCAGCGCCGTCTGGCGCGTGACCTCATCCGAGCCTTTGACGTAAGGACAGTGGTTACACGTGAAGAAGATCACCAGGACAGGTGCGTCGTCGAAATCCGCCAGGCGATATGTCTTGCCGTCGGTCGCCGGCAGCTCAAAGTCGGGAGCCTTCTCACCAAGTTGTAACGTAAAAGCCATCGTTCGAACTCCTTGTCGGGGTATCTAGGCATAACCATATCACGTTGTGTCACGGGGTGCATTCACAGCCAGGGGCAAAACCCTGGGTGGGCGACGGCACTGCCGTCGCCCACCCTCTATAGGTCTGCCTTCGCTGGCAACGTAGCTTGTGGAAGATGTCCCTATTGGTGAACGCACCCGTGTCACGGCAGCGTTTCACAGGTGTGCGGGTAGTAAGCGCGCATCTATTCCTCGATCCACACGCACACAGATTCAAGTGGCTGCCGTTCCCGCGCTTTGCCGTCATTGGCCGGATAGCCAATAGTGATCAGCGCCTGCGGTTGCCAGTCGTCGGGCAGCTTGAGCGTGTCGCGCACGACCTGGGGGCAGAATAACGGCGCGCACATCCAACATGCGCCCAGGCCTAGCTCAGTCGCGCGCAGCAGCAGGTTCTGGATGGCGGCGGCCACGGCCTGGCCTGCCATCCAGTGCTCAGCCTGGTTGCGCTGCGCATCCGGATAGCGATCCATATCGCGCAGCGTCAGACAGACCAGGATGCAGTGCGAGGCGGATGTGATGCGCTGATAGGAGCGGGCAACATCCTGCTCAGCCCGCTCCGGTGCCACGCCGTCGCGCAACAGGTCGGTGCGGAGCTGTGCGCCCATCGCTCTGGCAAGGCGGGCGCGCGCTGGCCCGCTGAGCACAGCGAATCGCCAGGGTTGGCGGTTGTGCGGGGAGGGCGCGCGGATGGCCGCTTCCAGCAGCGCGATCACCATTTGCTGGGGCACGGGCTGGTCGGTGTAAGCGCGAATCATGCGCCGGCGGTTGATCGCGTCCATCACTGGTACAGGTCGAGTGCCGCCGGACGGATGATCTCAGCGGCGCTGCCGGCCCGCGGCGCGAAGCGCAAGCCGCGCATCAGCACCGCGGGCACGCCCTCGGCAGCCTGGCCCATCACCAAGGTCGCTGCGCTGGCCACCATATCGGCTAACCCGATTTCTGTGTGCTGAAGGCGATAGCCAAACAGGTCGACGCGCCCGCGCCAGTCCTCCACGCCAGGCATGCCGGCCACGCCTACTGCTACACCTACGGTGCCCAAGCGGTGTGGCCGACCGTGGCTATCGCAGATCACCACCGGCAGATGCACGCCGAACGTGCTGCTCAGGCGCTCGTGCAGGTGCGCTGCTGTCGCGTCGGGGTCGCTCGGCATCAGCAACACCACATCTGGGTCGGCCGACGTGTTGGAGTGATCCACGCCTGCGTTGGCCGAAATAAACCCCAGGCGGTGACGGGTGATGAGCACGTTTGGGCCGGCCCGCGAGACCTCGCGCGATTCGCTCAGGATAACCTCTACCAGGCGCGGGTCTTTCTGGGTCACCTCAGCCAGCGCCAGCGCGCGGGGCGAGGGCGTTACCTGGCGCAGGTTGACAAAGCGCCCCTCCGCTTTGGCGACGATTTTTGAGGTGACGATGAGCACGTCTCCGGGCTGCGGCTTTCGCAGCGCTAGCGCCGGCGTCAGCAGCGCAGCCAGGTCGTCACCTGGGCGGACGATTGGCAGACCCTCCAGCGGCCATAGGTGCAACCCGATGGTTGAGTCGCTCGCGCTCACAAGGCAGATGATACGCTCGCCTGTGAGTTGCGCAGTGTGCGATGGTCGCGTCAGGTGATATCGCTTTTAATGTCCGTGATTCAGGCTTGTTCATTGCGAGTAGAATTGTGATGGGCTGAACAAGCTCAGCGGCGCATTGACGCAGAGACCCAAGACGATGGTTCGCCCGTTTGAAATCCGCGACGTCAACGTGATACAACGCTTGGCGCCGCTGGCTTATCCACTGGCCTGTGAGCTGGTGGCGGTAGATGGGATCAACCCGCTGCGTGAAGCTGTGCGGGCCTATCTCTCCGGCGGCCGTGACCACGCAGTCGTGTTAGTGGCCCGTAGCCCGCAGCACGAGCTGGAAGCGTTCGGCCTGATGTATGTGTTGTCCCCCACGAGCGGCGATGGCGACGGGCACGATGGCGCCGCTTACCGCCGCGCAGCGCTGATCCTAATGTCGCCGCGTGCCCAGTCCGATGCGCAGGTAGAAGCGTGGATGCACCTGGCCCAAGAGTTCGCAGTTGAGGCGACCAGGCGCGGTGTGCATCACATCGTGGCTGAGGCGCCAGAGACGGGCGGGGAAGCCGAGGCGCTTCACGCATCGGGTTTTGTCCCGCTGATCCAACAGGATGTGCTTAAGCTGGCCGCCTCGCCCGGCCTCAACGCGCCTTCTCAGGTCAGCGGTCTGCGCGAGCAAACGCGGGATGACGAGCCGCTGATCAGGGCGCTGCACCTGCGCGCTGCGCCAAAGATGACCTATCAGGCTGAGGTGTCGTTTGACCTATTGCGCGCTACGCACGGCCCAGAGCGTGGCTTGGTCTTGGTGCACGATGGCGAGTTAGTGGCCCATGTCTCGGTGCGCCAGGGCAGACGCAGCTACGGGATGCGCGTGCTCTTTCGCCCAGAGGTTGAAAGCATGGCCCAGCCTGTGCTGAGCTACGCGCTGGCCCGCCTGCTTCCGCGCACGCGCCGCCCGGTGTATCTCACCCTGCGACACTATCAGAGCTGGTTGTTGCCAGTGCTGGATGATTTGGGCTTCGTCCATCTCTCCTCAACGCTGCTGATGATGCGTCACACTGCTGCGCGCGTGCAGCAGCCTGTTTGGACGCCCGCAATGGCTGAGAACGCTGCGATTCAAACCACCACTTCGGCCTCTATTCATCTGGAATCCTGTGCCTCACCTAATGAGGACACAACAAATGCGCCTTCGAGCGCGCGTGACTATGCGAGAACTGCGAATCACTGATGACCTGGATTCCCTTCTTAGCGTGCTGCCGCCTTCGATCTCAGACGCGATCCGCCGCATCGGGCGTTTTAACGACCTGGTAGAGGTTGTTATGGACTTGGGCCGGCTGCCTGAGTCGCGCTACGTCAGCACTGAGGCAAGCGACGAGCTAAACGGGCGCAGCCGGCGCGAGGAATCGCTCGTCCTGCGCGAGACCGAGATCCTCCGCGAGGATCTGAACTATGTCCTTGAGCGCATCGGCAGCTTCGACGACGACAACCGCGCCGGCATCGCGCGCACGCTGCACCGCATCTCGGCCATTCGCAACCGTCGTGGCGAGGTGGTCGGGCTGACCTGCCGCGTGGGCCGCGCGGTCTATGGCACGCTGCAGATCATCGAGGACATCATCACCAGCGGCAAGAGCATCCTGCTGCTCGGCAAGCCCGGTGTTGGCAAGACCACTATGCTGCGCGAGGCCGCTCGTGTGCTGGCCGAGACTCGGCGTGTAGTAATCGTGGACACCTCCAACGAGATCGGCGGCGACGGCGACATCCCGCATCCTGCTGTGGGGCGCGCCCGACGCATGCAGGTCTCAACGCCTAGCCGCCAGCATGAGGTGATGATCGAAGCGGTTGAGAACCATAACCCACAGGTGATCGTTATTGATGAGATCGGCCGCGAGCAAGAGGCGGAAGCCGCCCGCACCATCGCCGAGCGGGGCGTGCAGTTGATAGGCACCGCGCACGGCCAGACTATCGAGAACTTGATGGTCAACCCGACCTTAAACGACCTGATAGGCGGCATTGAGAGCGTCACGCTCTCCGACGAGGAAGCCCGCAGGCGCGGCACACAGAAGACCGTGCTGGAGCGTCGCGCCCCGCCCACCTTTGACGTGCTCATCGAGATCCGCGACCGTCATCATTTGCTCGTCCACCATAACGTCAGCGAGGCGGTGGATGCGCTGTTGCGCAATCGGCTGCTGGTCGCTGAGCTGCGCTACTGGGACGATCAAGGCAACATGCGCAGCGAGCGGGTGCGCATTTCGCGCGAGGACGAGCGCGCTGCTGCCGGCTTGAGTCCGCGCCAGCCCCGCCAAGACCCCCAGCGCGAAGCGGAGTCGCTGCCTACCCTGCACGCCGCCAGCTCGGGCGAAACCGTGATCGTCCGCCAGGATGGTCAGGACGCGCCATCATCGTCTGGCAGGCTGCTCGGCGAGGCCAGGTCCATGCGCTTGTATGCCTTTGGCGTCTCCAAACATAGGCTGAAGCAGGCCGCCCGCCAGCTCGGCGTGAGCGCCGACTTCGTGGATAGCCTGGACGACGCCGACGTGCTGATCACGACCAAGTCCTACTATCGCCAGCGTCCGCGCGCGATCGTCGAGGCTGAACAGGACAACGTGCCGATTTACGTTCTGCGCTCCAACTCGGTGGCGCAGATGGAGAGCTGCCTGGCCGACCTGTTCGGGCTGGCTGATTTGGAAGCCACTTCGTATGAGCGCGCGATCCGCGAGACCGAGGAGGCGATCCGGCGCGTGCTGGCCGGCGAGCGCGTCGTCGAGCTCTCGCCCCAGAACGCCTTCATCCGTCGCCAGCAACACCAGCTCGCCCGCGAGTCGAACCTGCTCTCGCATTCCTACGGCAAGGAACCCATGCGCCGCGTGCGCATCTTCCGCGAGTGACGCTATCATTGCACCAACGTAGCCGACCATGTTTATCTCTTTTGAAGGATTAGACGGCAGCGGCAAGACCACCCAGGTGCAGCGCCTGACTGTGTGGCTGCGCACCCATGGTCAGCGTGTGCTCGCCCTGCGCGAGCCCGGCGGCACGCAGCTAGGGGAGGCCATCCGCGACATCTTGCACAACCGCGCTTACACGGGCATGGATGCCTGGGCCGAGCTAATGCTCTACTGCGCCGCGCGCGCCCAGCTCGTGGCGGAACAGGTGCGCCCACACCTGCTGAACGGCAGCGTTGTGCTCAGCGACCGCTTCGCCGATAGCACATTGGCCTACCAAGGCTACGGTCGCGGCCTGGACCTGGACTTTCTGCGCGAGCTGCTGCGCTTCATCACCCATGGCATTCAGCCTGACCTCACGCTATATCTGGACATTGATCCAGAACAGGCCCTGGCGCGCCGACTGGCCAGCGGCGAGGAAGTCAATCGCATGGACGCGGAGTCCATCGCGTTTCACCAGCGCGTGCGCGCCGGCTATCACCAGCTCATCACTCAGCAGCCTGAGCGCTGGGTTGTGATCGACGCCTCAGCTTCGCCCGACCAGGTCGCTGCTCAGGTGCAGGCAGTGGTGAAGGCGCGCTTGAGCCTTCAGGGCTAAACCGATGAGCGCGCCGGCGCGCGCAGCGTATGCAGCGGATCACGCGCGAAGCAGCTCTCTGGTGTCTCCTCGCGGTGTTGGCCGGCGCGTTGCGCCTAGCGCGCCTGGATCTCCCGCTGACCAACGCTGAAGCTGCCTCAGCGCTGCTGGCGCTGGCCGTCCTGCGCGGCGAATCAGTCGTCCTGCCCAACCCTCTGCTCGGCAACTTGCAGATTGCGCTTTTCGCCGTCTTCGGCGCGGATGACTTCTGGGCGCGTTTGCCTTCGGCGCTGGGCGGTGTAGCGATCTGCCTGCTGCCGGCGGCGCTGCGCCCGTCGCTGGGTCGGCTGCCAGCGCTGGTGATGGCTGCGTTGCTGACGCTCTCGCCAACTGCCTGGTTCGTCGCCCGCGAACAAGGCGCTTCTGCGCTGGCCTGGGCGTTGGCCCTGGCGGCCCACCTGGCCTGGTGCAGCGACCGCCCACGTCTGGCTGCGATCGCCTTTGGCCTGCTGCTTGCGATGGGCGAAGATGCCCTTGCGCCGGCGCTGGTCAGCCTGCTGTCTGCGCTCGTTGCTGGCGCCTCGCCCGCAGCGATGGTGCGTGCCTGGCCGGTCGCTCTATTGAGCTTCTTCCTCGCTGCCACCGGCCTGCTGCTGCGGCCATCCGGCTTGGGCGATGCGCTATATGGCTTCGCCCAGTGGTTCTCTCCGGCTCCTGACGCCCTCTCCCTGAACAGGTTGGCCATCGGCCTGTTGATCAGCGAGCCGTTGATTTGGGTAGGCGCGCCACTCGCCTTCGTCCGCCGCCCGACGCGCAGCGCCCTGGCCTGGCTGGTCTGGATCGTCGTCGGGGCAGCCTTTGCGCTGATTGGAACTGATCGCAATGCCTCGGCGCTCCTGCCGCTGGTCGTGGGGGGCGCTGGGCTGGCGGCTGGTGTGTATGATGGACTTGTGCGCGCGGCCATCGCGCGGCCATCTTGGATCTGGCTTGTGGCTGTCGTGCTGTTCTCGTACGCCGGCTTGGGCGTCATCCAGTATGCCGGCCAGGGGCGTAGCGAGTGGTTGCTGGTGCCCGTGGTCGCTGCTGCCGTGGCTTTCACTTTGGTCGGCTGGCTGGGCTGGGCGACTGGAGACTATCGCCGGTCGCTCGCTGACGTTGCTTCGGCCAGCAGTGCGCTGTTAGCGGTCTATACCTTAAGCGTCGGCTGGCAGATGAACCTAGCGCGGCCCGATCACCCAGGCGAAGCCTATCGGCGCGACGCCGCGGGGCCAGGCTTGCTGACGTTGCGCCGAGACTTGCGCCAGATCAGCGCGCGAACGACGGGAGAAGCAGGCGCGCTGGCGCTTCAAGTGCTCGGCCCAGCGCCGTCGGCGTTGCGTTGGGCCTTGCGCGATCAGCACAACGTCACGTATGGCGATCAGCCAACCGCTGCTGGCCTGGTGCTGGCCCCGCTAAAGACTCAGCCGCCGGCAACGGGCGCCTTCGTCGGCAGCAGCCGCGAGATCATCGTCAGGGCTTCGCTGAATGGGGTGGTCTGCGCGTCGCTGCCACAGGGCGGATTTGATTGCTCAAGCCTGGCGCGTTGGTTGGCCTTCCGCGAGGTGCGCGGCCTACAGACCGAGCGCTGGGTGATTTGGCTGCGCGACGACATCGCCAGACGAGGGAGCGGCCTGCGATGATTGACCAGCCTGAGCGAAGATCTGCGCGCGTGGCCTGGCTGGACGCGCCCCTGCTGGCTGCATTGACCTGGGAGCGCGCCCTCTACCTGCTTTTCGCCCTCTTGGCCGTCCTATCGCGCTTCTACGACCTGGGGGCGCGGGTGATGAGTCACGATGAATCGCTGCACACCTACTTCTCGCATTTGCTGGCTACGGGCAAGGGCTACCAGCACACCCCCTTGATGCATGGCCCGTTCCTCTTTCACGTCACCGCGCTGAGCTACTTTCTGTTCGGCGCAGACGACTTCACCTCGCGCATCCCCACAGCGCTCTTCGGCGTCCTGCTGGTGATCCTGCCCTATTGGTTTCGTCGCTGGCTGGGGCGCGTGGGCGCGCTGACAGTCGCCTTCCTGCTGCTGATCTCGCCCTCCATCCTCTACTACGCACGCTACATCCGCCAGGAAGCGTTCATCCTGGTCTGGATGACGCTCACCGTCTTATGCGTGTGGCGCTATCTGGAGGACCGCCGGCCGGCCTGGCTGCTCGGCTTGTCGGCGGTCTTGGCTTTGCACGCGGCGGATAAGGCGACGTCCTTCCTGGCTGTCGCCCTGCTGATGATCTATCTTGCGCCTCTGGCGCTCTGGCAGCTATCACGCGCCCGCCGGCAGGCGCGCGACGCGCTGTTTCTGATCGGCCTGGGTGGTCTGACCGCTTTCTTGATGGTCAGCCTGAGCATCCTCTTCTCGCTGCTCAGTGACCTGTTGGCTGGTGCGTTGGGCTTGCTTGGTGGCGGGCTGGCGATGCTGCTGAGCGATCTGCGGCTGGTGGTTTACATCGCGCTCTTTTTGCTCCTCGCCGCGCCGCTGAGCGCTGGTTTGTTCGTCCTCTACCGCGCGGCCTTTGGCCGCTGGCTGCGCGGCCCGGCGCGCGCAGCGCCGGCCTTCGATCTAATCATCATCCTGGTGACCACCACGATGTTCATGGGGTCGCCAGCCATGCTGCTCATTAAAAATCGTCTCTGGCAGCTCTTTCGTGGCCAGGAGTTGGTATCAATCAATGCGCTGGGCAACATGGCTAACCTCCAGACCAACCCCCAAGTAGTCACCACGATGTTCGCCATGGCCCTGGCCCTGATCGTGATCGCTGTAGCGCTTGGGCTGGCCTGGGACCTGCGGCGCTGGCCGGCGGTTGCTGCTGTCTTCCTGGCCATCACTGCCACGCTCTTCACTACAGTCTTCACCAACCTCAGCGGCCTGGGCACCGGCTTCGTGGGGCAACTGGGCTACTGGATGGCCCAGCAGGACGTGCAACGCGGCAATCAGCCTTGGTATTACTACTTCCTCTTCGTGCCGATGTATGAGTACACCGCCCTGGCCGGCGCGCTGTGCGGCATGGCGCTGCTGGCCGGGCGGCTGATCCCAGCGGCCCGCGCCCCGCTGCCCCTGTTCGCCGCTTTACATCGGCAGCGCTTCCCGCTCTTCCTCGTTTGGTGGGTGGTCGGGACATGGCTGACCTACACCATCGCGGGCGAGAAGATGCCTTGGCTGATCGTGCACTTTGCGCTGCCGCTGGCCTTCCTGGCCGGCTGGTTCGTCCAGCAAGTCAGCCGGCCCTTCGTCTCGGCAATGCTCCAACCCGACCGTCGGCTGGCTGTGGCCGGCTTGGCCGTGCTCACCGCGCTGCTGTTTGGCCGGGCTTTGTCGCTGCTCGGCGGCATGGACCTGGCCGGTAAAGCGACCAGCGAAGTGGTCGCGTGGATGCTCGGATTCGCAGTCGCCGCAATTGCGCTGGGCGTGGCTGGTTATGCCCTGGGCCGGCTGGCGAACGGCGCTGCGCTGCCGGCATTCATCCTGGCGTCTGGTGGGCTGCTCAGCCTGTTCACCGTTCGCACCGCCGTCCTGGCCAGCTACATCAACTACGACTACACCCGCGAGTTCCTCTTCTACGCGCACGGCGCGCCCGGCGTGAAGATCGCGCTGGCGCAGATTGATGAGCTGCGCCAGCGGGTCGGCGGCAGCGCGCCCTTGCGCGTCGGCTATACGCAGGAGACAAGCTGGCCGTTCTCCTGGTATATGCAACTCCGGCCAGGCTCGCAATATCTGGGCGGCCAGCTTCCTCCCGATTATGAAAGCTTCCACGCCATCATCGCCAGCGAGCAGGACGCGCAGTTCGCCCAGATCAACGACGCGCTCTTCGAGAACTACCTGCGCTTCGACTACATCATGATCTGGTGGCCGATGCAGGATTACTTTGACCTGACCTGGGATCGGCTGAGCTACTCGCTGTTCAACCCACAGGCCCGCGCTGCGCTCTGGGCGATCGCCTTCGACCGAGACTTTGAGCCATACGCTAAGCTGTTTAACAAGACCTCGCTGCGGCCAGAGAACTGGTCGCCCAGCCATCGCTTCTCGCTCTTCATCCGCCGCGACATAGCGGAGCAAGTCTGGGAGTATCGGATCGGTGCGCGCGCGACTGACAGCACACTAGCGCCCGCGCTGCGCCTGCAACAGCCGGCTGGCCTAGCGATTGGTCGTGATGGGTCGCGTTTTGTCGTAGATCGGCGGGCCAATCGCGTCTTTCACTACGACGCCGACGGGCAGTTGGTGCGGACCTTCGGCGGGCCAGGCGGCCAGCCCGGCAAGTTCAACGATCCGTGGGGGATCGCTGTGGACGACGAGGGCTTCATCTACGTGGCTGATACGTTTAACCACCGCATCCAGAAGTTTGACCCAGAAGGCAATCTGATCTTGAGCTGGGGCCAGCCCGGCGCGACCGACCAGCCCGGCTTTGGAACCGATACGCAGTTCTTTGGCCCGCGCGACATCGCCTTCGACCGCCAGGGCCGTCTGCTGGTCACCGACACCGGCAATAAGCGGGTGCAGGTCTTCGACCGATCTGGCAACTTCATCGCCCAGTTCGGCGGCGCCGGCAGCGGCCCGGGCCAACTGAACGAGCCGGTGGGGATCGCGGTGGACGCCGCCGGGAACATCTATATCGCCGACGTGTGGAACCGCCGCATCCAAGTCTTCGACCCCGACTTTCGCTACCTGCGCGCATGGCAGGTGGCGGCCTGGGACGAGTCCCGCATGGACGTGGCGACCTTGCAGGCGGTGGACCACAAGCCCTACCTGGCCGTCGCGGGTGACGTGCTGTTCGTCACCAGCCCGCGCACGGCCCAAGTGCTGGCTTATACGCTCACCGGCTCGCCGCTGGCGCTGCCGGATGTGATCCTCGAGCCGGACAGCCTGCCGATAGGTGTAGAGGCGAGCGCTGGCCTGCTGGTCGTGACCAACCAGCGCGGCGGTCAGATGTTGTCGTTTCCCTTGGCGTTCAGCCCGCCGCCCGATCGCCAGTGACGTCCTTCGCCGCCGGCAGTAAGGAATGCGCTACGCGCGAGCGCTGTGCTCGCAACAAGTGTGAGCGCCAACTTGTGAGGGTGGTGCGGAAGGTGTCCCTAAAAAGGACGATAGGCGCGCAAATCAAAACCTGACAGGCTTGTAAGGTCTAGCAGGGAGAAAAGCGAAGCGGGAGCGCCCACAAAGGGCGCTCCCGCTTTGAACTGCTGCTCGTCGATCGCTACGGCCGGCGCACGATCGGCAGGAAGGCGCGGAACTGCACCTTGACCACCACGCTGTTCGACGTCACCGGCGTGTTGGGGAAGGTGGCCGCGTTCACGACCGCCGTGTTGGTCAGCACCAGGCCGGGCGTGACCGGCGCGCTGGCCACGATCTGGATGGCCGGCGCCGCGCCCACGCTCAGCGAGCTGACCGTGCACGTCACCGTCTGGCCGCTGTTGCCGCACGACCAGCCGCTCCCAGTCGCGCTGACGAAGGTCAGGCCGGCCGGCAGCACGTCCGTGACGACTACGTTGGCTGCCGGGCTAGGCCCATTGTTGGTCACCAGGATGGTGTAGGTCAACTGCGCGCTCGGCGTGATCGTGCCGGCGAT
>Ga0308417_1000413_pt1 | contig 31760 bp, 18 predicted proteins | sample HotsprSampleOS65_FD_203528 | JGI IMG/M metagenome (GOLD analysis project Ga0308417, IMG submission 203528) | Hot spring phototrophic mat microbial communities from Octopus Spring, Yellowstone National Park, Wyoming, United States - 20090730_OS65 ...
GGTTGGCCGTTGCGGTCAGGCTGTACCACACCGCAGGCGTGCCACTGGGCACCACCATCACTGTAACGATTGTTGAGGTGCTCGTCGCCCCGCGGTCATCCTGAGCAACCGCCCGCAGCTGGTACGTCCCGCTGGAAACGTTCGCCCAGGTGTACTCATACGGACTCGCACTGTCGGTGGTGAGCAGAGTGGTGCCACGGTAGAACCGGACATTTACAATACTGCCGTCCGGGTCGCTCGCCGTCGCTGCAAGTACGATCTCCGCCGGCGCGGTGTACGTGCTGTTGTTCACCGGACTCGTCAGGCTCACCACCGGCGGCTGGTTCGGCGGCGGCACCTCGTACCGGAAGTGCGCATGCAACGTCCTGTGCATGTCCATAACAACCGTGAGCGGATTCGTAGTGGAACTCACTCCTACGGGCACATCCCCCGTCCAACCGATGAAAACAGTCGTGGTGTTGATGGGAACTGCTGTCAGGGTCACTACGGTACCGGTCGCATATACCATGCCCGGCGGTGCAACAAGAACGCTGCCTGCGGTAGACGGAACGACCACCGTCGTGAGAATGTACCCCGACGGTCCCGGGGGAGTCTCGGTAGCCGACGTGACTTCAAACGGATACCCGACGACGCGGATGGGATTGTTCACGAGCGTGCCGTGATTGCCGCGGGAACACGTATCGAAAACCACCGTCGGTGAGCTCTCGTCGAAATGCCACAAACCGACGGTACCGTTGTCCGGCTCGAACGCCCGGCGCGGCACAATGAAGTTGCCAGGGTAGCGGCAGAAGGTGGAGATACGTACCTCGTCTACAATCCCGGTGAACGATTGCTGTCCGGGAGCGCCGCCGATGTACACTGGCGTGTTGCTCAGACTGACCGTCCCGTTCGCCTGCATGCTACGCATGCACGTCCCATTGTAGTACAACCGGATGGTGGAGCCATCGTACGTCCCCGCCAGGTGGTGCCATTCGCCGACGGGATCCCGCTTGGGATCCAGATTCACCTGCAGGTCCCGCTCGATGCCACCGATGTTCATGCTGAAGTGAATTTCCGGGAACCCGTACGTCCACAGATTGAATGTGTTGTTGCCGCTCCTGACTATCGGGTACCCGTTCCAGTCGCCCGGCGAGAGGTTGCGCACCCACGCCTCGACGGTGAACCCGGTGCCGTTGACACTCAGATTGGAGGACGCCGGCACCGCGACGTGCGCCCCGGCGTTGAGACCGAACCGCAACGCACCGCAGGCCTCGGCGATGATCACCGTGGATACGGCGGGCAGTCTGGCGACCGACGCGGTTACCGTCACCTGGCCGGGAACCGTGCTCGCCAGCACATGCGCGACAGCGACCCCGTTGACCGCCGACACCGCAGAACCTCCCATGAGCACGCCGTTCCCGACAACCTGCAATGTGACGGTGTGCGTGGCATTCGCCACCACCCGCTCTTGTTCATCCAGAATGTGCACGGTGACGGTTGATACCGAACGCCCATCGGCACGGATCCGGGACGGGACCCCTGCGATACTCAGTCGGGACGGTACCGACGGCTGCTGCACGTTGATCTCGCACGTGCCCCCGGTCAGACCGTTGGCGAATGAAAACACCGTCATCAGCCCGGCGGTTGTCCTCGCCCGGACACGGATGGTCGCACTCCCGTTCCGCACCACGGCGGAAGGTTCTCCAACAACTTCACCCGGGCCGAACACTAAGAACGTCAATGTATGGGTGGAGTCGTACACCACCTCGTCGAACTCGTTGACCACCTGGACCATGACCGTCGTCTCGGATACGCCGTCCGCCGGCAGGTGCACCGTGCCCGGGATGTTCCGCAACCGCACCGGGGGGAACAGGATGTCCCGCAGGCGGCGGATGGAAAAAACGTAGTTGGCCGCCATGATCTGATTGCCGCGGTTCCACGCCCAGGTTCTGTTCTCGGAGTACTGATACCAGCCCAACGCTTCAGGGATGATGTCAACGGGATCGTTGCTGTTGGGATCCTTGTTATAGTCTTGCATGAACTGGTACAGCTCGACGAGCCGCCCCCACTCCCCAATCATGCCGCAGTACAGCATCTCCCAGGCGAACGACTCTGTGCGCACCATCACATCCGCGTGGTCCTCCGGACGGGGTCCCGCCTGCGTAGAGACGTGCGCGAGCAGCCGGTAGTCCTTCCCCACGTCGGAACGCAATCCGCGCCACAGGAAACTACCAGAGGAACGTGCCAGGTCATACATGTTCCTGAACCGCACCGGATCCAGCTGATCCCAGCGCGGTGGTATCGGGCCCAAGGACCAGCAAGAAAACCCTTCAATGGGCCGGTCATTCTCTCTCTTGCTCAGCCACATGAAATATGTCGGCCGGCCGTCGTATCCGCTCGGACGCGCGAGCGTCGTATTGATGCCACTGGAGATGGTCACACTGTAGTTGCTCCACTTCGTCACATCCTGGGGGCGGCCCATATCCTGCGCGATCCGTGCGAGTTCCTTGAACGCCTGCGCCGCGTACGCGTTGGTGAAGATATCGTACACCTCAGAGTGGTATATTGGCGACTCCAGCCACGGATTGAGGATGAGCCGGTACGTCGGGTTGTACTGGGGGGACTGCATCCAGTTGTCCGCGATGCGCGAGATGACATCATAGGAATAGTCACGGAAAACGTGGTCGTGCGAAGCGAGAATGTACTCCGTCCACGCCTTCACAAAGATGTAGGTGGCGTCCGACTGCTCAGCGACGGATGGATTGGGGTAGTTGCGCCACCGCGCCTCGTAATCATCGACGATGTATGCGAAAATGTCATTGGCGCGCGGACCGCTCCAGCCGGATTGCTGATCGTACACGTAGCTGGGCCCCCACGACCCGGACGTCACGGTGCGTCCGCGCCATGACACCGCGGTTGACGCTGCGGCGTTCACCTGCAGAAAGTAGGTCGTCCCCGCGGTCAGTTGCACCGGCGGCAGAATATCAAACCGCACCCAACCGGTCCCTGCGGGGGTGTATACCTTAAGCCGTTCCAGCCGCTGCGTGCTCACCGAGGCGCTCGCCACCACCGGACCGTCCAGCGCCGTGCGCACCGTCACCGTAATGACTCCCGGCGCAACATAGTCCATGGCGAACGCCGCTTCGATCCCCTGCAGCCTGCCGGACAGCGCCGGAACAAACCGTTGGGCGGCCCGGTACCGTGGGCTGTCGACACGCGCAAGCGTCTGCGATGACAACGGCTGGCTGTACACCGAGAAGTTGGTCGGCGAACCGTACGGCCACGCATCGGAGGTGTAGTCCACCTTCGGCACATGGTGAAACCCGCGCACGGCATTTTTTGCCCGGTGGTACCGTACGAGGTACCCCAGGATGTCGCGGGCATACTCCAAGTCGCCCATGGCGATGTGCGCCATCGCCTGGTTGGCGGAATCCCGCAGGTACATATCCGGATAACTGGCTTCCAACGCTGTGCGGGCGTAGCCGTCCCACTCCACACGGTTGGTGAGGCTCGCGTAGGTGCGCCGGAACAAGTTCTCGTTATACGGTGACCGTGCAATTGCGCGTGCCGTATGCCGGTCGGCCGCACCGAGTGCGGCCGCGGCGACCAACACGCCGCACCAGAGCAGCTTTTTCAGCGTTCTCATGAGCATAATCCTCCCTCGGAAGTCAACCGTTTGGTCGTCCCCCCTACGATCAATTTGACCGGGATGTGGCGTTCCGGAATTCCGTGCACCGGTGCTCCCCCACCGAGTTCAATCACCATGCGCGCCGCGGCAGCGCCGAGACGCCGTGCATCAAACGCGATGGTGCTCAAAGGGACCCGCCGCATCTGCGATTCCCGCAAATGATCAAAACCGATGATGGATACATCGTCCGGCACGCGCAGACCGTACTCTTCGAGCGCGTAACAGGCAGCCAGCGCCGCGGAATCATTGTAGGCCACCGCAGCGGTGAACCGCAGCGGAGGCCTGAGGAACTCCTTGAGGATCCGGTACTCGTAGTGCCCGCTGGTGCGGAGCCCGCGATTCCGGAGTACGCGGCGGTCGCCGAACAGCGCTAGGGACGGGTCATACCGTATGCCGGCGCTCTTGAGCGCCCGCAGGTATCCGGCGAACCGCTCGCTCAATGATGAATATCGTTCCGGATACTGGATGCCGATGAACGCGATGCGCCGGTGCCCGAGCGCAATGAGGTGGTTGGTCGCCGTACGTGTCCCCTTGAAGTCAGCCACTCCGACAAAAGGGAGGTTTTGTCCGGTGACTCGATCGTTGAGCAAGACGACCGGGATGCGCCGGCGCTGCAACTGCACCAGCTGCGGGAAAGCGCAGTCGGAATGCATCGGGTTCAGGATCACCCCTGCAGGCTGATGGGCAAAACATCGCGTCAGTGCGGCGCACTCCTTGCGATAGGAACCGCCGGTGTCAATCACCTCCACCCGGTACCCCCGGCTCTGGGCGACATCCAGAATGCCCCGGAGAATGGGCGCGTTGAACTCGTGCAGCACCGAGCAGGTTATGAAGAGAAGATGCTTCGCGGATGCGGTACCGCGTACGCGAACGGGGACCGCAGCCGGTGCATCGGTCTGCTCGGTGACGTACCAGCCGCGACCGGGCACCGCGTACGCGAGCCCCTCACGCACTAACTCCAGCATCGCCCGCTTCGCCGGCCCGTCGGACACACCGAACAGGCGCATCAATGCAGTCTTTGAGGGAAGGCGGCTGCCGGGCGGGTACACCCCCTTGCGGATGTCGTGTATAATTCGACGGCACATCTCGGTGTACCGCACCCCGCCGGGCACGTTGTTGAGCTGCGACCGTTCCATAGCGACAAGAATACGAGAAATATAGGCGGGCATCAAGAGAATTTGTAAAAATGATGCAACCGGGTGAACCCGGTTTTTCTTGACGTTATAATTGGGAATACTTTAACCGTGCGGAGATGCTCCCTGGTGAGAAGGTAACAAACGAGGGCTATCTCAGACTCGGAACGCCGGCATACACACCGTCACGCGTCCGCGTACTGCAGCAACTGGCCTTCATGTCCATGGACACTGAACGTTGCATGCCTGCATCTCTGTGAGAGTACCTCGAACCTCGAGAAACCGTCACCGGGGACGGGGGGCCCCGGATCCGCCCCCGGCGTGTTCAGGTGTCGTTCCTGTTACCGTTCAGGGCGCCGCCAGGTGAACTGGTGGACTATCTCGATCTGGTCAGGATGTTCCGCATAAACCACCGGATCACCCTGGTACCAGACTATCTTCCCGGTCACCCGGATAGCCTGCCCGATGCGGTAGTATTCCTCGGGCACCGCCGGGAAGTTGCCCCGGTCGCGTTCCCGGATCATTACCGCAAACGCTCCCTGGTGGGGATTCTTGAACCCGAGACAGGTTGTCTTGCCGTTGTTGTGGATGTACCGGATAGTCCCCGCCACCGTTTTCACCTCGCCGACGTGGTTCCACACCTCCTCGTGCGTGATGATCGCCGGACCGCGGGCTGGCCGGTCAACTGCTCGCGGATTGTCCGTCGCACGGTAGTGTTCCTCCGCTGCGGCGGCCTCGGCAAGCTCTCCCCATGTCGGATCACGGTCCACCGCCGCGAGCGGGTTCCCGCTCTCCAACGCAATGATCGCAGAGTCGCAGCTGCGGTACAGCACTAAACCGTCGCTCACCACCCAGCAGGCGTAGTTGCTCCAATAACTGTCGTACACCGACCCGAGGTTGTAGTAGATGTAGAATCCGAGCGGCACCTCACGCCAGTCCGGCTCCTGCCCGAAAGGCGTCCCAACGTAGTGGCTTGCCGAGAATCCCTGGCTCTGCTGGGACGTGACAAAGTGTGACAGATACGTCACGGTGATAGGACTCGCAAACGTTCCCCGGCTTGCCGACCGGTCGTTCATCTGCAGCGCCAATCCCAGCGCCCAGTGCCCCGCCAGCACCTGGTCCCCCGCAACAGTGATGAACGGCTGTTCGTCCGTCGGCGGGAACGCAAACCCTTCCGAACCGCCAAAGTCACTCCCGTAATCGATGAACCGGACATACCCGGCCTGCCAGCCGCTCACCGTGGTGTTGTCCAGCATCAGCTCCCCGAAGTGAGAGTCCGACCGGCCATCCTGCCCGGAGCCGGAATCCCCCCGGCACACAGTGTAGGCAACCTCGTTGCCGTTATCGAACTTCCGAACGCACGGCGCCGGACCCATCGGCAGAAAGTCGTTATCCCCCCAGCCGCCGTTGCCGACGTTGCAGATGAACGGCACCGAGCCATCGTCCAGGTCCAGCGCGAACACGCACTGCTGTGACGGATTCCCCTGCAGGTTTGACCGCATCGTGGCGTTGTCCGTCGGCCACGGGCTCCAAGTCCATAACGTGCTCCACGGCAACCGGTAACGAACCAGCACGTACCCGTGCACTTCCGCAATCACCGGCCAGCCCCAGTCCGCCTCAGTGGACCCGGAGGAATACGTGCCCGGCGTGGGCTTCACCGGGGACCACTTCGCGCTCCCGTCCGAGTTCTTGATGCAGTGCACGTTGAGGTTCTGCGTCACCACCACAGCGTCCCTCGAAGACGAGTATGCCGGCGGCATCACCACGGGGGACCCGGCGGAGTACGACCATGCCTCCGTCATCCCGGCAATATCCACCGCTTTCACCGTGCTGCCTGCGGAAACGAACGCACGACCATTTATCAGGCACACCCCACCAACGATAGCGCTACCGGCGTTGTACATCCCCGCGGTGGAGCCGTTCGCGGGGTTCACCTTGTACAGGTTGCCGTTGCTGGAGGGAATGAACAGCATCCCTGAGGAGATGTCATACGCCGGCGTGCCGTTGCAGTTCCCGCCCGGGCTGAGTGTCCTCGCCACCGAACCGTCCGACTTGTTGAGAACGCGGACGCCGTTGGAACCGTCGGCGATGAAAACATATGTTCCCCCAGTTATGGGTTGGACATTCCTCGGCAGTGTGTGGTGCCCCGAGGCAAGCCCTCCCGAGGCGTTCGGCCCGTTCCATGACCATTTTCACCGCCACGGGTGCGCCACTGCGTGCGGCTGGTACCCCGTGCGCTGGGCGTCGCGCCCGTGCTGCACCCACTCGGTTCCCGCCGGCTGCGTCGACTGCCGCTGCAGCTGGAAATCAAGCATGACGGCTTCCACCACGCCCACTGCACCGCAAATAACCAATCCTACACCGATACACACAGCATACCCAACCACACCTCCCTTCGGTTCCATCGTCGGTCCCCCTCCCTTCTTCAGCGAACGATCACCACACGCTTGCGCTCGTCAATCCCGCTCCCTGTCACACGGATAAGGTACACCCCGGTGGAGATCTCTGCGGTGTTCCACACCACCTCGTCATCAATGCCGGCATAGCCGTCCTTGGTCTTTTCCGCCACCAGACGGCCCCGCAGGTCAAAGATCTTCACCGTCGTCTTGCCGGCCGTCTTCCTCCGGAAACGAACCGTCGCGCCCGGCGTGACCGTCGCATCAATGTACCCCTGGGGCCCGCCCACCACCCGCACCTCTCCCGGTTGCAGAACCGGCTGCGTCGGTTGGGGTTCCGGATTGACCGTTATCGTCACTCCGGTGGAGATTTCTACAGCACCGCCGTTATCCTCCGCCTGGGCGGTCAGGACGTAAGTACCCGCCGTAACGCCGGTCCAGGTGTACTCATACGGGCTTGTGCTGTCGGTGGCAAGCAGCGTCGTCCCGCTGTAGAACCGTACCACCGTTATCGTCCCGTCGGTGTCTGTTGCAGCAGCGGTTATGCTGATGGTCACCGGCGCGGTGAACGTCGCCCCGTCATTCGGGTTCGTGATCGTGACGGTAGGGCTGGAGTTGGACGGTGGTGCAACATATACCGTTACCGGGGGAGAGTTGCCGACGGCACCGCCGTCATCTACGCCCGATGCAACCAGTGTGTAGGTGCCGATTGCAACATCCGACCACGTGAACTCGTACGGGGGGGCGGGTCCGAGCCGAGCTGCACCCCGTTGGCGAAAAACTCCACGCGCAATACCTGACCGTCAGAGTCCGTGGTCGGTGCAACAATGACAATGCTTGCAGGCGCGGTGTACCGTGCTCCGCCCGGCGGATTCGTGATGACGGTCGCCGGTGGACTGTTCTGTGCGCGCACCGTAATGGTGACCGCCGATGATATCGCTACCGCACCGCCGTTATCGGTCGCCCATGCGGTCAGGCTGTAGGTACCGCTGGAAACAATCGCCCATGTGTATTGGTACGGGCTGGCGGAATCCGCACCCAACAGAGTCGTGCCCTGGTAGAACTCCACCACGACCACACTGCCGTCCGTGTCACTCGCCGCCGCCTGGATCGTAATAGTAGACAGGTAGGGGAAAACCGCACCGCTCGTCGGTGTAGTGATGTATACCGTCGGCGCGCTGTTCGTCGCCACGTTCACGGTCACCAGCACCGCCGCGCTAGTGCTCACCGCCCCTGCGTTGTCCTGCGCGACGGCGCGCAGCTGGTACACCCCCGGACCGACCGAAGACCACTCATACCTGTACGGGCTTGCACTGACCGTCGCCAGCTGCGTGCTCCCCTGGTAGAAACGCACCAGAGTCACCGAACCATCCGCATCGGTCGCCTGTGCGATGAGGGTGATGGCGGCGGGCGCTGTGTAGGTGCTGCCGGTGACCGGGCTGACCAGCGTCACTACCGGCGGCTGATTGGCAGGGTACACGGTTACACTCACCGCCGTGCCGCTGCTGGTCCCGTTGTCGCTGTCGGTCGCACGGACGCTCAGCAGGTACGTTCCACTTGAAACCCCGGTCCAGGAGTAGCTGTAGGGACTCGTCGTGTCGGTGTAGAGCAGGGAGCTGTTCCGGTAGAACTCCACCCGTTGGACGGATCCGTCAGTATCAGACGCCGTCGCCGCCAGGGTGATCGTCGCTGGCGCGGTATAGGTGCTGCCGGCGACCGGCGCAGTCATAACCACCGCGGGCAGACTGTTCTGTTTGATCGCCACCGTCCCGGGAGTGAGCCCCGTTGCGCTCGCGGTCACCGTCGCCGTCCCCGGCACCGCTCCCGCCTGGTAGCGGATCGTCGCCATACCCGCCGCGCTGATCACCGGATTGTCACCCACCAGTGTCCCTCCCCCGCTGACCGAGAAGGTGACCGCCACCGCCGTACTGACGGTGAGGTCGTTCGCGTCACAGACGCGCGCAGTCACCGTGGTGATCGCCATACCGTCCGCGGGGATCACCGCCGGCGTTGCACTGCACAGTATTTTCGCCGGCGCACCTGCAGCGCCGTACGTGAACGTTACGCTGAAGCCGGCCTGCGCATTCCCGTTCGGCTTGCAGAAGCATGTCCCACCCCTCACGGAAGCGTCGTAGTACCATCCCGCAGTCGCACTGTCAAACGCCGCTTTCGTCGTATGTCTCGCAAGAGCCGTTCCATCCCGGGACACGCTCTGTGGTTGCGCGGTGCTGCAGTACAGTTCTATGACGTACTTTCTTGATGGAGGACTATAGATGCTGCCCGGGAACGCGCTGAATGTCACGACGGTCTGAGTTCCCGGAGTATGCGCACTGGTGATCGTGGTGACCACGGGCCGGGTGTCCTCGTACAGGTCGAACGAAGTCGTTCCGAACGGCCAGATACCGACCGTTATGGGGTCTTCGGGGATGTTACCGACGTACAGCATCTGCGGCATCATCGGCACGATACCGCCCGCTTTGACGAACAGCGGCAGTCTCCGGCCATCACGGGTGCCGGTGGGATTGCAGTTGTAGTTGATTGTCGTCGGTCCTGTGTATTTGGTCCCGGTCCACCAATCGTACCACTCCCCTGCCGGGAGCCAGATGCCGTTCCTGATGCCCGTACCCGCATCTCCGGGACCATCGGGGTAGTACGGTGACGCCAGGAGCCAGTCGCCAACATAGCATTGACGATCTTTGTTGTACGTCTCCGGATTCTTCTCGTCCATCATGAACATGTGGCGTATGACCGGCATCCCAGTGTAGTGCGCCTTTGTTCCGTATGAGAAGAGGTAGGGGATGAGCTGGTAGTGAAAGTTGTTCCATTTCCGCCACAGGTTCTGCGCGTCCAGAGAGAGTGTCCACGGGTTCTCGGCCGAGCCGTCGTCATGCCCGCCATTCCCGGTGCCCGCCGCCCCAGCCTTATGGAAGGAAACGACAGGCCAGAATGACGTGCCGATAACGTTCCACAGGTCGCTGCCGAGATCCGTTCCATCAATGTGATAACCAACTATGGCGCGGTCTATCATTCCCGGAACGATTCGCCATGCTCCAGAGGCCGTGATGTAGTCTCCCTGGTGACTCGCAGGAAACGCCTGCGCCGACTGCGTGAACCACCCGTAGCGTACCCACACCATGGAATCATCGCCCCGGTGGGCCTGTCTCCATACATTGCGTGAATCCTCAGCCATGTGATAGTCGTTCCACCAACACCGGTCGTACCATGCGAAATCGAACCCCCGGTCAACCGCCACGCTGGCGTATGGGTTCGCATCGAGCGTTATGTTCCCCGGGGGATCCGGGAAGCATCCCGGGATACCAAACCCTCTTACCTGTCCCCCCACGATGAAACCCCGCTGCTTGAAGTGCTGGAACATGCTGACAAGCCCAGAGTCGGGATTGCCGAGACCATAGGGATTGCCGTCGCCCTGGGAGTAGCCGATTCTGCCCCACTGGTACATGATGTCCAGACAGACAACATCACAAGGAAACTGGTGCGTACGCCAGTTGTCCGCCCACGTGGTATACGTGCTCCACGGCCAGCTGACGTTAGTGCCACCCCACCAGACGTGATGGATGCCGTAGAACTTTTTCGTGAGTTTGGCGGGTCTCCCGGTGAGTTCGGTGTAGTTGTCTATACATCGCGCGTACGGTCCATAGAAAAAATAATACCTCAGAATCGTCCCCACGTCGGCATAGTCACCGATATAGTCCACCTGCCCTGGTTGCGAGATATCCACCCCGGCGACCCCTGAATACGGGTGTTCCGTGTTCAGAAAGAAAACCGCGTAACCGTCAGTACTGAACAGGAACGGTGCGTCGTTGCACCACTTGATGTCGAAGTTGGTGGTCAGATTCTGGCCGATTCGCAACCCGGTCTTATCCAGCTGGGCCGGCAGGTTTCCCTGCATGATGTCTCGCCCTCCGCCCCACCCGAAAAAATGCTCCCCGACATTGCGTACTAGCCTCAGACGCGGGTTTTCGGTGTCCATTCCGCGTGCGTCCGAATCCTTGGTAATGAGCGTCGTATTAGTGGCGTCGTAGTATTGCACCCGGAGCGGGTTCTTCTGCACTCGAATGGTCATTGATGATGTCTGGATGGCAACGTACGTCCCCTGGTCTGTCACTGAGAACGTCACCGCCGGATACGTCTTTTCGTTGAAGCTGGCGCGCAGGAGGTAGAACCCGGACTCGCCGTCCAGGAAGTCTCCGTTGGATGAAAACTCGATGCGGGCCATCTCCGGCTTGTACACCGTGATGCGAACCCGGTGCGAACCGGTGCAGGTGAACACCACCCGGTTGCCGGTACGCGAATGCGACGCGTAGGGATTGACCTGGGCCGCGTTGAGACCGGGAACAGCCATCGCCACTACCTACACGAACAGCCCGAGGAAATACCGTGCGTTGTTATTCATCGCCCCCTCCCTCCTGCGCGATACATCATCCGCCTCTCCCCTGCCATATACTCAACTTCGACACGAATGTCAAGACTTTTCTTAACTTCTCATGTGTGTATATATACACTACGTTTCAGAAGACCTACCTCGCACCCGCGGCGCCGAGCAGCCACTGCACGTAGGCGCGATCGATGTGCATCGCCCGCTGCAACGCCTCCATCGCACCCCGGCGGTCACCTGTTTCACCCAGGACGCTCGACAGATTGATCCACGCCTTGATGAACCGATCGTCTATCCGGAGCGCGTCCCGGTAGGCGCGGGCGGCGTTCTCCCACTGTTGCACGTGGATGAAGCACCAGCCCATCTCGTACGGAACCTCCGGATCCTGCGGGCGTGCCTCACGGGCTTTCCGGTAGTGCTCCAGCGCTCGCTCGAACTCCCCCGCCTTGGCGAACGCGTTGCCGAGGAGCTTGTCGGCCAGCGGAGGTGCCCATTCCCGTGCACGGAACACCGCTTCGTCCCGCAGATCCCGCTTGCCGAGTTTGTGGTACACCACCGCGATGTCCGCGTGCGCCAACACAAACCGGTCGTTGAGGTGCAGCGCTTCCTGGAGCCATTCCTCCGCGTCATCCCACCGCTGCAACGACATGTAAATCTTGCCTAAGTAGTACTGCGCTTTCGCAAAATACGGCTTCTGACGGATGTACCGTTCCAGCCGTTCCTTCGCCCGGAGGAGGTCGCCCTTCTTGAGATACAGCATCGCGCGTTCGTAGTGTACCTCAATGAAGTCCGGCGAGTGACGCTCCAGAGTGGTGTAGAGCTCCTCCGCACGCTCAAAGTCCGTCCGCGCCTCTCCCGGTCGATCCCCCCACCGCGGCTCGCAAAGCACCCGCATGTCCCAGCGGCGGTTGAAAGCGTTCGCAAGGAAGTACAGGGCGTTCACCGAATCGGGCACCGCGGCGAGCGCCCGCCGGTACTCCGCAACAGCCTTTTCCCACAGGGCGGGGTCCGACTCGTACACGCCGCCGGTCACGAGAATATCGCGGACAATATCACCTTCGGTGTCTGCCAGCCGGTACGCTTCCCGCGAGTAGCGTACCCCGGACATCACCGCCCAGTCCGCAATGAAGTATCGTACCGCGGCGGCGACTCCGGCAACCGCGGCCGCCGCTGCCGCCGCCGTGAGGATGTACCGAAGGCGCGGTTTCGCGGACGTTCTGTTCCGGCCGACCGCGCTTGCCGGGAGCGCCCCGCCCTGCCCGGCGGCGAGCCCCAGCGTCACCCAGAAGTACGCACCGGTGCTCGCGTACCTGAGCGTCAGTGAGACGGTGTTCGCCGCAAGCACCCCGGCCAGAGAGGCCAGGAGCGCCTGCGCGCCGATGCGATCCTTCGGCGCACCTCCGAGACCGCTCCGGAGAGCCGCCGCAATCAGCACCAGGAATATGCCCAGCCCGATCACTCCCTCATCCACCGCGACTTCAAGGAACTCGTTGTACACATTCCGGCACTGGACGAAACACTGTTCCTGCAGAGACCACGTCTCCACCCTGCGCGCCGACGGGTACAATACGCGGAACGATCCCAATCCGTGGCCGAGCAGCGGTTTCTCGCGGATCAGATCAACCGCGGTGAGGAGAATGAACCTGCGTTCCGCCACTGATTTGTGCCGTTCCACATTCAGCCGCTGTACCGCAAGAACGGCCGCTGTTACGGCCGCGCACATCGCCAGCCACCGCGCCGCCCTGCGGATGTCCCGTGGCCACAGCATGACGACGCTCGCCGCACCCGCGCCGATGAACCCCGACCTGCTGCCGGCGAGCCACACCATCAGATACGCGCCGGCGAGCCCGAGGGCATACATCACTTTCCGCACCCCGGCGGATTCCCGTACACCGAGAAACATGAACGGCAGCACCGCCACCACATAGCCGGCGAGCATGTTCGGATTGCCCATCGTGGAGAAGACCCTGGCACCGTGGCTCACCTTCCACGGCATGGGATCCATCCCGAGCGCCTGAACCACGCCGTACACCGTGACCACGCCGAACCCGAGCGCCATGCACATCGCCGCGCGGCGGATTTTTTCCGCGGACGACCACTCGGTCATCGCCACGGCCGCAAGCAGTACGTAAGGTATCCTGAGCATGAGGTCTTCTTTCGCGGGGCCGGCGAACGGCGACACGAACAGCAGCGAAACCATCCCGGAAACCGCGAACAACCCGAGCAGACACAGGAACCGCCCGTTCCCGGAACGCACCGGCCATTCTCCCCGCAGCAGGTACTTCACCGCCCACGCGCCGCCGGTGATGAACCCCACACCCTGCACCAGCAGGTTCTTGGCGGCGTGGTGCTCGAACGACCACGGCCAGAACACCACCGCGACACCCGCCAACAGCAGCACCATGCATCCGTCGAGGATGCGATCGAAAACATCAGTCTTCATAGTGGTGGTATCCCGCTGACGCTCTGCCTGCTGCAGAGAGCGTTTCACGGATCGCCGGTTCATCATCACACGCATACCCCAACCCGACGCCGCAGTCTGAGCTGATGACCCGGGGAACCGGCACGGCCTGTACCGAAAACCCCCTAGCCCGGAGGATCCGCTCCGCGTCCAGGACTTCGAACATGGACGGGAACGTGAGGATGCATTTTGCCGTGCGGTTCACGACGCAATCTCCCGGAACGCCGCGATCACCGTATCAACTTCCGCAGCGGTCGTGGAATGTCCCAGGGATACGCGGATCGTTCCCTGGGGGAACGTGCCGATCGCCCGATGGGCCCACGGTGCACAGTGCAACCCCGCGCGCACCGCGATGCCGTACCGCTGCTCCAGCTGGAGAGCCACCCTCGCATTGTCTCTCCCGGGAATCACCAGCGAGAACGTCCCGAGCCTGTCGCGCGCGGCTTTCGGGCCGAACAGGCGCACCGCAGCGATGCTGCTCTCTCCCTCCAGGAACCGCTCGCCGAGAGAGACGATGTGGTCCGCGATGCGTTCTACGCCGTAGCGACGCAGGAACTCCACGGCGGCTCCCAGCCCGGCGATACCGGGCCCGTTCGCCGTTCCGCTCTCGTAGCGGTCGGGCAGGAACTCCGGCTGAAGCTCTGATTCCGAACGACTGCCGGTTCCTCCCACCTTCAGCGGCTCGGGCAACTGCATCCCTTCGCGGAGGTACAGCACCCCGGTGCCTTGGGGACCCAAGAGCCCCTTGTGCCCCGAACATGCCATGGCATCCACCCCGAGTTCGGGGAGGTTCAGGGGGAGCGTTCCCGCGGTCTGCGCCGCATCGAGCAGCACCAGGGCGCCGGCGCGGTGTGCGAGGTCGGTGATCCGTTCCACCGGCGCCAGTTCTCCGGTGACGTTGGACCCATGGCAGACGACCGCCAGCCGCGCACCAGAAAATTCCTCCGGCGCAGGATCCGACGTCAACACCCGGACCTTCACCCCGCGCTCTCGGGAGAGCCGCACGAGGGGTCGCACGACCGAGTTGTGTTCCATGCGCGTGGTCACCACCACATCGCCCGGGCGCAGCAGGCCGTTGATCACGATGTTGAGCGATTCGGTCGCTCCCGAAGTGAAGATGATCCGCCGCGAGTCCCTGACCCCGAAGAGCGCGGCCACCGACTCGCGCGCGGCGAATATTACCCGCGACGCCTCCACCGTGGTTCCGTACCCGGCCCGTCCGGGACTCCCCGCCGGGAGCGACAGGTATGCGCCAACCGCGTCAATCACCCCTGGGGCTTTCGGGAACGACGAGGCGGCGTGGTCCAGGTAGATCATCGTCTGCGAACCAGGGCACCCATCGCCGCAAAAACGAGCATTACGGCGATGACAGCGATCTTTCCGACAGGCTCCAGCGAGCCTGCAATGAACGCGATATCCGTACGGTACGCCGCCGCCGCGCCGGTCATGACGCCCAACAGTACCAGCGCTGCATCCACCCTGCCCTGTGACGCGAGAATGAGCTGGCGGAACGGGCATCCGCCCAGCAGCGTGCTGCCGAGCCCCACGGCGAACATCGCCGCACCGCTCCAGAACCAGTCGTCCAGACCGACGCGCGTAATCCCCGGGTGTGAAAGCCCGAGCGCAGCACCAGCGAGCCAAACTGCCGTCGTGAATCCCGCCGCGCCCGTCAACAGCGTCAGGTCTCCCACGGCGAACAGATTCCGCAAACCGCCGATGAAGCACAGTTTGGTCCGCTGGGCGAGCGCGCCGACCACCACCCCCGCCGCGAACGCAGTCCAGAACGGCGCGTGTCCCCGGACCGTACCGGAAAGAAACGCGGGCCTGAATAATCCGAACACCGCAATGAACATCGCTGCCACTGGTACCAGGATACTCCACCCGCCGGCAGCCGGCCTCGACGGACCCCACGAAAATCCGCGTTTCAGCAGTGCGGTTCCGACGAATACCCCGACCGCCAGCCCGATGCCTGCGGCAATCGCCGCAGGATCCCCGAAGGCAAGTCGCTGGAACATCCGCATCGGACAGCCGATGAACACGAACACCGGAAGCGCCACCGCCGTGCCGGCGATGAACCGGAGCCCGGGCATACCCCCGCTCTCAGAGTTGAAGGACCGTTTGAGTACGGCCGTCAGGCACGCGGCGAGCACCATCCCGGCGAGTTCCGGCCGGAGGTATGAAAACTGTTCGTACGGGTGCAGCCCGAGAACCCCCGCCAGATCGCGCATCGGGCACGCCACCGACAGCCCGCCGTCTACGGGATTCCCCAGCCGGACCAATCCCGCGGCGAGCACCCCGGCGACCGGAACTCGTCCCAGCACCACTGCCACACGTTCCCGACCATGTCGTAGCACCCGTACGGAGACACGTTCCGCGGGTAGGTGCCGACATCGGGCATCCGCTCGGACAACTCCATGTGTGCAATTTTCGGAGTGGGCGGCTCGTCGCCTCAGGGATACCTGCGGCCGTCCGTCCCCCGGACGGCTTTCTCCCATTCAACCTCCGTCGGCAGACGCCACCTCCGACCGGTGACCGACGACAGCCACGTGCAGTATGCGTGTGCGTCCCGGACGTTCACGCCGACTACCGCCTGCCTCGGTCGGTTGCACCGCGCATCTTTCGCATACCGCGGCGCGCGATACCCCGTGGCGGCTGTGAAAACGGCGTACTGCTCGTTGGTCACGGGGAATTTCCCAATGCGGAAGGCAGCGGTCGCGACGATCCGTCGCGGCCGTTCAGACGGATCGCCGAGGTCATCGCCCATCACGAACTCTCCCGCGGGGACCAGAACTGTCTCCGGAATCTCGGAAAACCGGTACACACCGCCAGCTGTCCCGGCATCCGGGTGGGTTCCCGAAGGATCCCGCCCGCAACCGGCTATGAGCATCGCCGCGAGTGGCAGCGTCCACTGCAACCACCGGTGCATGTGGTGGAGCCATGCCTCACACGGACCCCGTGTCCGTGATGCGTAGGTGCGACGTTCCAGTGACACCCTACCCGCGGGACTGCGCGTCCGACCGGTAGCGTGTCTTGTCTGTGGGGACTGCTGTTTCATCCGGTTTTCCGCGATGGTTTCGCATTCGACGGCGGACGAGCGATCGTCCGGCCCGGCAGGAATGTGGTGGGCACCAGTTTGGTGACCACCGTAGCTGGTGACACCATGCGCGGCGCCGCTCCGTCGCCTCGACGCGCGAGCAGTATTCTCGCTGCATGGTATCCCAGCTGATAGGCGTCCTGTTTCACGGTTGCGAGCGGCGTCTCCTGTTGCCGGCCAACGACGGAACCGTCAAAGCCGACAATGGAGACATCTTCCGGAACACGCACGCCCGCCTGACGGAAGGCGAGCATCGCAATGACCGCTATCCAATCATTGGCTGCGAACACCGCGGTGAACGCACGCTCGCGCTGATGCCATTTGACGACCCGCTCGCGGATCTCCTGTTCGACGGTGCCGTACCGATTGGGATCGGCGCGCAAACCGAGGTGCACCACGAGCTTCCGGTTCACCGCAACACCTCGCGCGGCGAACGCCTCGCGGTAGCCTTGGAACCGGTCGGCGACAGACGCGATATGCCGTCCGTCGCCCCTGCCCACGAAGAGGATGCGGCGGTGTCCTTTCGCCAGCAGCCGCTGGACCGCCGTCCGCGCACCACCGATGTTGTCACTGGAAACAAAATCGAGCGGAATCGCATCGATGCGATTGTCTATCACCACCACAGGAACGCCGCGGTTGCGCAGATTGAGGACGTGCTGGTACGGACGGTCTCTGAACACGGGGATGAGCAGCAAACCTGCGATCGGCGTCTCAAGACACCGGGCGAGGAGCATTGATTCTTGGGTGTACGATGACTCTGAGTTGTACGTCTCAACCGTATAGCCGAGCGGCTGCACTACATCCAGCACGCCTTTGAGAATGGCGCCGTAGAACTCGTTGAGCACATCGGGCATGACGAGGATGATGCGTTTGTACAGCGTCGCCACGGCTGGTTCGTTGCCGGCGGCAAACAGCGCTCCGGCACGCCGCTCCTCCCCCGCGACGAAACACCCTTTGCCCTGAACGGTGTAGGCCAGATGAGACTTCACCAGCTCGTTCATCACCCGCACCGCGGTAATGGTGGAGACACCATACTGTGCGACCAGCTGTTTGACGGAGGGAATCTTGCTGTGGGGAGGGTACACTCCCGCGAGTATGTCGCGTTCGAGGGCCTGCCGGACCTGGAAGTACTTGGGTACCGACGGCAGGAGCTTCGGGCGCCCGGATGGGGCGGACTTTTCCGTTTTCATAGGAACGAATATATCCTTTTCACGGTGCAACGTCAAGGTGCACCGCGCAAAAAGCCTACTCTCTATATATGCCCATATTCCCCGGGACGATTGAAAACCGCGTCCGGACAGGAAGGCCCTACCGGGCGAACTCCCGGGCGAGGTCCAGCGGCACGATGCGCAGGTCGCGCAGTTGCACCGAACCGGTCCCTTCCACGGTGAACCCCGGGGTCCAACGCACGACGTCGGCTCCCGGAACGTACGGGTAGCGCACCCGGCGCCAGCCGTCGGGGTAGCGGGAGGTGTCCACGATGCCGAAGTAGTTGGGCGGCGACCAGCGTCGGTGCTCACCGTGAACGGTCTCCTCGGTGATCCACGGCAGCGCCATGCAGGCGCCGCCGGACGCCGGTTCAATCCGCACCCAGACGACGATCTCCGCGATACTCCCGACATCGGCAGGCACGTCTCCCCGCGCGGACACCTCTCCGGGCGCGCCGATCCTGCCCGCGGGGAACACCGGCTGCAGATCCTGCAACCGGGCGGGTCGTACCACCTCGGGCACGCCGCCGCGCATTTCCCACGTAGGGTGCTGCGCGGCGTAGCGCACCAGCGCATCGTACAGCGGCGAACGGACAAGAAAACGGGGCTCGGCGTTGTGCCGGTCGCCCAGCACCAGCGCGATGCGGTCGTAGTGGGTGGGATACCCGTCGCCGTAGCCCGCGTATATGAACGCACGTTCCACGAATCCGGTGTTCCGGCACACGTCGTACACGTGGGTGGTGTACACGATACGACGGTCCTGGTTCGATTCCCGCCAGCCGAACTCGGTGAGCCAGAGAGGTTTGCCAGGATCACCGTTGTCGCGGGCGATATGCCGGAGGTACGCGATGGTGGTGGCGAAGTGCCAGAAGTTTTTGAGCGCCGGATCCGCCGGGCCGCCGTAGTCCTCGTTGTAGTAGTGAAGGTTGTGCGCATCGAAGAACTCCCGGCAGCCCAGCTGGTACAGCTCATCCAAGTGGTGGTAGGCGCCGCCCCAGATGCCGTGGTAGACGACCTTGATCGTCGGGTCGAACGCTTTCACCGTGCGGTACGTCTCGCGCAGTATGGCTGCGGTGTAGAGCGAGGGGTCGCGTTCCTCCGTGCCGTGCGTGACCGGCACTGCGTCATCCCAGGCGCCGGTGGGATGCTCGTTCTCCACTTCCACCGCTTCCACGATGCCGGGGTGCCTGGCCTCGACCCGACGGAGGGTGACGTCAACGAAGCGCGCGTACGTGGTCGGCGGGTATGACAGGAGATGCCGCGGGACGCGCCGCGACCATTGTGGTGAGTTCATGAACAGCAACGACACCGTCGCGCTGGAACGGTACGCATAGGCAAGACCATTGTCCAGAGAATCCCACGTGTAGACCCCCTGCGTGGACTCGATGATCTCCCAGTCGACCGTCAGCCGGTAGCAGGAAGTGCCCAACGCCGCCGTCAGTGCGCCGACTTCCGGCGCGTCGTCCCAGCTGTTGATGCCGTAGGGGGTCGGGGGGATCCGCGAGCGCACCGGGCGCAACGGCACCGGCGGCGGTGCTGCGGTCATGGGAGCGGGCGCCTGCCCATCCGGCCGGCGCAGCCACTCGAACGCACCGAAATCGCTGCGCGTGTACACGGCCACCGGAGTGGGCAGCGGCGTGCCGTCGGGAGTGCAGAACGTCGCACCGTTGTAGAGGACGCCGTGGTTCGCGAACCGCGATGCGTCAGCGAGGCGCAACCGATCCTGGTCGTCGCAGTGCCACAGGCCGACGGTGTGACGATCCACCTTCACAAACCGCCGCTGCGGCGTGAACGTTCTCCCGTACCGCGCGGTGCGCGAGACGCGCAATTCGTCGATCATTCCCCAGGTAGAGACGGAACCGATGATCGCACGCAGGTCGGCGGACGCGGGCAGGCGCAGACCGGCGCCTGTCCAGACACGACGGCCGTTGATGTAGATCGCACCCATACCGCAGCGACCGTCAATCTGCGCGGCGACGTGTGTCCAGCGGTCGTCCGCCGGCATCCGGGTCGCCTCGGAAGCACCCATCATCTGAAATGCGGGGGTGATGCACAACAGGCACACCTGCCCGTGGTTAATGAAAAAGAGGTATCCACCGACCGCCCAGGCGTACCGCGACAAGATCATCTGATTGGCGCCGGTGGAGAGGCGCACCCATGCCTCAACGGTGAGTCCGGGAGCATTGCCTGCGTGGATGTCGAGCGATCGGCCGCGGCCGCAGTCCACCCAGTCGTCCTCACCGTCGAACAGTACCGCGGTATCGAAACCGCACCACGCAGCACCAGTCCAAAACACCGCCGACAGCACCAGAACACCGATCGCCTTCATACTCCTTCTCCCCACGCCGCCATGTTCCTGATGGCGGGTGTCTGTGTGAAAGTGCCTGTTTACCGCCGCCCCGGCAGACGGAGTGTCCGCGTTCCTCCCTGCCAGCGCACACGGACGGTCAGCGGGATATTGGACGATGCACGAATGCACGGAGATTCCTGCGCACTCCGCCGGCGGGCGCAATAGAGGGAAACCAGGCCCTTCGTCCCGAACGGGTACCGCTCCACCCCGTGGGCATCCGTCAGGCGCAGGTCCCACATGAGCAGGTTCGCCGGTACATCTGCGCGGATTCCGAACACGCATTCCAGGAGGACCGCGATCGGCACGACCCCCGTCCACCCCACGAAATCCGGCTTGGCGGGATTCCCCGGCTTGGCACGTTCTGGAGCGTAGTTCTCCCAGAGAGTGCCGGTGTTCCGGTACACGGCGACGACCTGGTCCAGGTGGTTCCGTGCGATGTCGTGCGCCACGCGGTGTTCGCCGGCGGCGGTCAGTCCCCGCAGAACCATGTAGGTGGTGCTCGGCCAGACGCCTCCCAGCCAGTAACCGCCGTCGCCGCGATACGCGGGATGATCCGCGGGCAGGGATGGCACCCGGTGCGGCCGGTTGAAACTGCGGGGATCCTCCAAGTGAGCGATGAACGGAACCGTGCGTCGCCGCGGAACCGCTCCGGCGAGCAGCGTCCAGTAGGCACCGACGGTTTTGAGTCTCGTGAGCGCGCCGGATGCGGTCCGGTCATAGTAGAAACGATCGCCATCGTGCCACATCAGCCCGTTGATGTACCGTACCGCCTGACGTGCTCTGTGCTCCAGGGCCGCCGCCGTCGCGTGGTCGCCGAGGGTGGACGCCATGCAGCACAGATTCCGCGCTGCGAAAGCGTGCTGGGCGGTGGCGTCGATCCATGAGAGGTGTCCGTGGCTCTTCCACGGATTAAACCGTGGATCCGAGGAACGCGGTTGGTTGTCCATGCCGCTGCCGTAGCCGTTGGTGAAACAGCTCCCGTCGGGCCAGGTACGGTATGTGTCGAACCAGCGGAACAACGCGAGCACGACCGGGTACACCCGCTGCAGCCGGGCGCGGTTGCCGGTCCAGCGGTAGTGTTCCCATTCGCTCCACGGAAAGAGGTTCGGCCCGGTGCTGGAGGGGTCGTACTTCTCGAACAGGTCGTTGCCGGTCGCCTCGTCTATCTCGCGGCAGATGTAGCCGTCGGCGTGCTGCTTCGCGTAAAAGTTGTCCAGCGTCCGCTGAAAGTCGAACGCCCGGATGCCGTACCGCCCGAAGAAGAGCATGAACACGGAATCCCACATGAATATGTGGCCGTTGAACGCGGTGTCGATGTACGGCGTGATGAACCCGTTGCGACGGGTCGGCACACGGAGATGCCGGAACGCGAGTTCCCACGCCTTCCAGGAGCAGGAGATAACGTCCGGACGGGCATCCCACCGCGGCTCAGGCAGCAGGTGGCGGACCGCGGAGAACCCGGGAACCCGCCCGCCGGAAGGCCGCCGGCCGATGAAGGTGTTCTCCTGCACGTACGGATCCGCTACGGTGGTGTCGGGTCGCATGACCGTCATACAACCGACCTCCCCGGTGCGGTGTGCACCTACCGTTCAGGATGCTGGATCCCGGCGGCTCTCCCACCCACCGGCCGCCACTGGCCGGCGCCGAACAGCCGCGGTGCGACGGCTTTGCGCAGCTCCTCCACGCCCAGGGCCGTCACACCCGGCAGGAGCGCCCAGAGCCACTCGGAAAGGGTCAACGGCTTGGTGTGGAACACCGCATTGGCTGCGGGCAGGTACACCACCATGAGCTGCATGCCGATACCGATCACCATGCACAGGAACAGCCACCGGTTGCGCAGCACTCCCAGCGCGAATACCCCCTTTTCCGGCGAACGCGCCTGGAAGGCAAACAGCCACTCAAAGATGATGATGCCGGTGAACACCACCGTCTGGCGCATGGTGTGCACGGTCGCAGGATCCGCCGCCGACGGCAGCGGCGCGTGGTGGAAGATCCAGGTGACCGGCACTCCCATGAGGATCCCGACGGTGATGATCCGCGTCAGCATGCCGGGGTACAGCAGCCCAACCGCCGGATGGCGGGGCGGATACGTCAGCTCATCTCCGATGCCCGGTTCCAGACCGAGCGGAATGGCGACCAGTGCACCGGTGACCAGATTGACCCACAGAATCTGAATGGGCTCCAGCGGCGACTCGCCGTAAAAAAAGACGCTCAGGAACAGGGTCAGCAGCTCCCCGGCGCAGGTCATCAGGAGAAAGAAGGTCGCGCTGCGCAACCGGTTGAACACGATCCTCCCCTCTTCCACCGCCGCGACGATGGAAGCGAAGTTGTCGTCGGTGAGCACCATGTCGGCCGCCTCTTTGGCGACATCGGTGCCCGTGATCCCCATCGCAACGCCGATGCTTGCCGCTTCCAGCGCCGGGGCATCGTTGACCCCGTCGCCGGTCATAGCCACGATGTGACCTTCGCTCTTGAACGCGTTGACGATGCGCAGCTTGTGCAGCGGTTCGATCCGGGCGAACACCGTGCGCGTCCGGCAGGTCTCGCGCAGCTGCCGGTCGTTCATGGCCTCCAACTCGCGGCCGGTGACCGCGGTATCCTCCGGCCCGCAGATGCCCAGCTGCGCCGCGATGGCGGCGGCTGTCACCGGATTGTCCCCGGTGATCATGACGACGCGGATGCCGGCGCTGCGGCACTGCTGTACGGCACGACGGGCCTCTTCGCGGGGAGGATCTATCATGCCCGTCAAGCCCAGGAACGTCAGCTTCCCCGCGAACGATGTTTCCGTGAGGTTCACCGCTTCCGTTTCGGTGACCGGCGCGCAGGCGACCGCCAGCACCCGCATCGCCCGCCGTCCCATGGAAGTATTCGCCTGGAGCACCAAATCGCGGGTGCGCTCATCCAGCGGCACATCGCCGGCCGGCGTGCGCAGGGCGCCGCACAGGGTCAGAAGTTTTTCCACCGATCCCTTGACGTACACGACGGTCCGGTCTCCGATGCGGTGGGCGGTGGCCATGAACCGCCGCTCGCTCTCGAACGGCATCTCGCCGACACGTGGGGCCTGTTCCCGGAGATGTCCCACATCGATGCCCGCCTTAGCCGTCGCGACCACCAGCGCCCCCTCGGTGGGATCGCCCACGATCTCCCATCCGGAGCCGCCCCGGCGCTGTGCGGCGTCGTTGCACAGCACGACGCCCCGCAGCAGCTCGGCGGCGACGGGATCCGACATTGGATCCGCCGGTACCCCCTCGCGCTCGAATGTCCCGGACGGATCGTATCCGCCGCCGGTCAGTGCGTAGGTGGCACCCGACGTCCACACCTCGCGGACGGTCATTTGATTGAGGGTGAGAGTGCCGGTCTTGTCCGAGCAGATTACCGTGGCGGTGCCCAACGTCTCCACCGCGGTGAGCTTGCGGATCAGCACGTTGCGCTTTGCCATGCGGTTGACGCAGATAGCCAGCACCACGGTGACCGCGGCGGGCAGCCCTTCGGGGATCGCGGCGACGGAAGCAGCCACAGCGAGCAGCAGCACGTCCACCCAGGGCATGCCCTTCGTGAACGCGACCGCGCCCAGCGCCAGGCACGCCCCGCCGACCACCCACAGGATCGCTCTGCCCAGCTTCTCAATGCTGCGCTGCAGCGGGGTGACGTCCTTGACCGCGGTGTTGATGGCGCCTGCGATGCGCCCGATCTCGGTTCCCATGCCGGTCGCGCACACCACCGCCACACCCCTCCCGTGGCTGACGGCTGTCCCCATGAACACCATGTTAATCCGGTCGTGCAGCGGTGCATCAGGCGCGACCGCCTGTACCGTTTTCTTCACCGGCAGGGATTCCCCGGTGAACGTGGACTCATTGACGCGCAGTTCCACCGCCTCCACCAGGCGCGCATCGGCGCCGATGCGGTCCCCGGCTTCCAGCAGCAGAATGTCGCCGGGCACCAGCTCGGCGGCCTCCACCACCGCCGGCACACCACCCCGGCGCACTTTGGAACGCGGCGCACTCAGCTCCAACAGCGCGGCCATCGCCTGCCGGGCTTTCAGCTCCTGAATGAACCCGATGAGCGCCATGAACACCAGCACCGCGACGATGACCCCTGCATCCGCCGGACCCTTGAACACCGCCTTGACCACCGCGGCGCCGATGAGCAGGTACACCAGTGGGTTGGCGAACTGGTGGGCGAGGAGCACGTACCAAGGTTCCCGCTCCTTGGCCTGCAGAACGTTGCGGCCGTACTGCGTGAGCCGTCTGCGCGCCTCTTCCGCCGACAAACCCTCACGCGTCGTGCCCAACGCTGCGAACACCTGCTGCGGATCCAGAGACCAGGACCGTCCAACCGTCATCTCTCACCTCAATCGTTCGCCGGAAAATGTCGTTCACTTTCGAGACATATGGTCAGTGCCGTTCACCGTCACGCGCTGCTCACGTCCGACATCGGCGCACCTGCCGACCCGCACGCCGCGACGGAAACACCGCGCTACAGCCCCTCCACCGGCATCTCCCGAGGGTGCTCCACCTCGTACTCAATGGTTATCTCCGCCTTCTGTTTCGGCTGGAGATCCAGTTCCCACTTCCACACCCCCTTGCGATCCTGCCAGTCCTTCACCGTCGGCTCGCGGCTGGTCCTGACATTCCGCACCTTGATCCGGTCATCCTGAGACACCGGCAGGGCCTCGTACACATTGACGCGCGCCGCACGGGGTTTGTAATGCTCCAGCGTCAGTTTCCAGATGAAGGCGGTTTTTTTAGTCGGCGATGCGATCCCCCCGATGAGCGTCTGGTCTACTTTCCGGGACACGAGATCGCGCTTCACCTTCACTCCTTCGTCAATCCCCAGGGAGAGGTCAAACGTCTCACCCGGAGCGACCGTGTCTATGCCCGACTCACCGAGGTAGTCCCCGTCAACGAACACGTTGACACGTCCCGGCAGGAGGGGTGACTCCCGGCTGTTCTCCACGCGGGCGCCCAGGTAGGCGTACGCCGCCGCCCGGGGGAATGTGGAGTATTCGTATGTCGCCGCCAGTGTCTGCGCCATGACCGGCAGGCGCTCTTCGGATCCGTCGGAGCGCACGGTCACCGGCCGCGCCACGGCGTACGTGACCGACAGGCCGCCCGCCTGCGCCTCGGCGTACACCGTCTCGGCGGCCTGGGGCGCACCACCGACTTCCGCTTCGTCCGTGAACGCCGCCAGCGGCGCCGCGGCCCCCGCATCAGCCCGCATCATCTTCGCACGAGCCGGCAGCGGCCGGGGCTGCAGCGGCCGGAGGAACCACGGATCCACGGGTGGCATCCTGCCGCCCGCGGTGGGCTTGACGGTGGAGAACGTCAGGCGCACGTTACGCCAGTCCTCGCCGGTTTTCTGCGCGACCACGCCATGGAGCGCCAGCTCCACCGCGCCCTTCGCGAAATCCGCCCGCGCATCGTACACCGGCCGCCACGACGCGCCGCCCGCCAGGTAGCCGATCTCAACGGTGACCGAACCGGATTGAACCGCCGACAGGGCGACCACCACCGACCGGCGCATCTTCTGCGCGGGCCCGGACACATCGGCGAGCTCCCGGCGCAGCGCTTCAACAGCTTTTCGCAGCTGGCGGATGCGCTGGTCCTGCGCCTGCACCGACGCGGCGTTCTGCCGCAGTTTTTCCCCGAGGAACTTCAGCGTCGCCTCAAGCTCCGCTGCCGACGGCATCCGCGTGACGAGATCCTTGGGAAGCTGTGTTCCCGCGAACAACCGGACGGAGTCCAAGTATGCCTTTTCGTCCGCGAGCGCGCGCTTGATCCCCTCCGCCTGGGCGATGTCGTCCTCCAGCTTCTGAATTTCGGCGGTCAGGGTCCGGACGCGCTCCGACAGCTCCTCCGTGAGAAACTCCCGTTGGGTTCGGGCTCCGTAGAGTTTGGTGCCCGCGGGTCCGGATGCGCTCACCTTAAGGGAGTTCTCATCCATGCCCGGAACCATGTCCGTGAACACAACGACATGTTCGCCCGGCTCCACGCGGACGGTCGCCGAACGCGTGACGAACGCGGCATCGGGGTACACCGTCACCGCGGTGATCCGGGAGTTTGCCGGGATCTCAGCAGCGACCAGCGCAGCGGTCGCGACGAACAGAACCGCCAGCGGGAAACCACCGAAGATCCTCGGAATCAGGTTGACACCACCGCTATGATTCATGAGCGCGCACCTCCCGTCAGTGTTTCAGATGTACCCTTGCGGAGTCCGGGGATTGATCACCGGCTCCCGGGCGAACTTCGCGTCCTACAGCGCGATGCACCCGTTGGCCAGCGCCAGCGCGACAAGCCCCGCCGCTCCGGTGACTCCTACCGTCAGATCGGTCCCGCCGTTGAGGAGCAACGTCGCCAGACCGGCCGTGCCGTTGAGCGTGCCGTGGAAGATCGCGGCGGCGACCGTCGAGCAGGCTTTCGCACGGACATACATGATGACCGGCGACAGGAGCGTGCAGAAGGCGGTCATCATGAACACCCCAGCCACCGGATGTTCCGGGTAGTTGTGTCCCATGAGAATAAGCGGGGCATGCCACACGCCCCAGATGAGGCCGATGGCCAGCGACGCCCGCCAGAAACCGAGGGGCATGAGCTCGGTGTACAGGAATCCGCGCCAGCCCGACTCCTCGCCGAACGCCGCCAGCGCGTTGACGGTGGCGCCCGCGAGCAGCCCCGAGGTGATGACCAGCACGAACGGGTGCACCGCCATTGCGGACACCGACTCCCGCGCCGCCATGACCTCCTCCGCAGACAGGTGCCGCACCATAGCGTTGAAGATGCCGTCCATCTCCGGGGAGTACTCCACGCCAGGCAGCAGGAGCGCGATGCCGAACGCCCCCACGGCGAGCACCACCGGCAACAGCCAGCCGGTGAACCACCAGCCGGTGATGCCGAACCCGCACCCGATGTGCGGGAAGAACGGCGCCTTGCGCACCAGCACGCGGACCACCAGCGCCCCCACGAACGGCATCCACATGTACACCACGCCCACGACAGCGGTCGCGGGTGTGGCGCCCCACTCCCCGCCTGCCAGGCGGAACACCAGCGCCAGCAGCCAGCTTAACCCGAAGGTCACCCCGAGGAACAGACGCACGTCACGATTCATCCGATACCCCCTTCAGGCGCCGCGGACGACACGTAGACAGTGCCGCTCCGCGCACGTCAATGCCGACCACCACCGGGAAATCCTCCACGGCAAATACCCTGATGGCCTCAGTACCCAGATCCCTGAACGCGACGGTGCGCGCGGCACGCACGTGCCCGGCCAGCAGCGCGCCGCACCCGCCCCAGGTGATGAGGTAGACAGCGCGGTACTTCCTGCACAGCGCACGGACGGAATCACCGCGGTGTCCCTTGCCGACCATCACCCGGAATCCGAGCGCGAGCACCGGTTCAGTCAAGCCGTCCATGCGGTACGAAGAAGTCGGTCCGCAGGCGCCGACGGGCATGCCTGCTTTCGCGGGGGTCGGCGCACAGTAGTACACACCGGCGCCGCTCAGGTCGCGCCCCCCGAGCTCTCCGAACGTTCCCGCCGCGATGCGGCGGTGCGCCTGGTCCCGGAACACGTACAGCTCCCCGGACAACAGGACGGTATCCCCGGGTGTCACGCGGGAGAGAGCGCGAGGATCCCGTACGGGGAGAATGAGGCGGACGGTCTTCGTGCTCACAGCCGCACCATCCCCCGGCGCACCGAGTGGCACTGCAGGATGACGGACACCGGCAGCGTGGCGATGTGGGTCGGCTCGTGCTCGATGAACACATCCATGGCGGAATGAACGCCGCCGAACGCCAGTGCACCGGCGCCGACGGCGTTGATCCGTTCACACAGGCGACGTTCCATGCGTGCGTAGAACGGATCGCGGGACCGTGCGCCGATGCGCCGGAAACACGCGCGCTTGGCGAGCCAGCCGCTGCGCTCAAAGCTGCCGCCGATGCCGACGCCGACGATCACCGGGGGGCAGGTGCGGCACAGCATCGGCGCGACGGTCCGGACGATGTGATCTTCGACGGCGGCGGGCGGCGTGGACGGGAGCAATGCGGCTGACGACGACATGTTTTCCGACCCGCCGCCGCGCACCAGGACCGAGAGTCGCACGGTGTCGCGCGGCGCCGGAGCGGACATGAGCACACACGCGTGCAGCGGACTGCTCCGGCGCAGGGGGTCCCGGACGCACGACACCCGCAGCTGTTCGCGCCGGTACACCTTTTCGACCGTCTGCGAACAGATTGCGTCCACATCGCCCGGCAACCGCACGTCCGGTCCTGACTCGATGAGGATGTGGGGGATGCCGGTATCCTGGCAGAGGGGGATGGATCGCTGGGCTGCCGCATCCGCGTTGCGCAGGATGGCGTCCAGCGCGGCGCGGGCGAGCGGCGCCCGTTCGACGCGAACGGCGTGCATCAGCCACCGCAGCACGTCAGCGGGCAGCCGATACTGTACACGCGTCAGCAGCGCGTCCAGCGTGCGGGCGAGTGCATCCGCACCGACCGCTCTCATGGCGACACCGCCGACCGCGGATCGCAGCCGATGTTCATTTACCCCGGGCGATGGCGACGACCCCGGTGCGGACCAGCTCGCGGATGCCGTACGGCTTGAGCAGGTCCACGAAGGCGTTCAGCTTTTCCTCATCGCCGGTGATCTCCACGACGATGCTGTCTGCGGCCACGTCTACGATCTTGGAGCGGAACAGCTCCGCGATCTCGATGATCCCGGAGCGGTGCGCCTTGGGGGCGTTCACCTTGACCAGCATCAGGTCGCGTTCGACGTGCGGCGTCGCGCTGAACTCGTACACCTTGATGACGTCAATGAGCTTGTTGAGCTGTTTCTCCACCTGCTCCAGGATGCGCGCGTCGCCGCGCACGACGATGGTCACGCGCGAGGTCTCGGGATTGTCCGTCTCGCCGACGGCCAGCGAATCAATATTGTAGCCGCGCGCCGCGAACAGCGTCGTGATGCGCGCCAGGACGCCGGGCTTGTTGTACACGAGAGCCGATATGGTGTGTCGCTGTTGCGTGTTCATGTCATGTCGCTCCCCGGCCGCACGGGCCGTCAGGCCAGACCCCGGATGATTTCGTTGAGGGCGGCGCCGGCGGGCACCATCGGCAGCACGCACTCCTCGTCCTCCACGATGAAATCCACGACCACCGGCCGTCCCTTCACCGCGAACGCCTTTTTGAGCGCCGGCACCACATCCCGTTTTTCCGAGACGCGCATCCCGACGGCACCGTACGCTTCCGCCAGCTTCACGAAATCCGGTACCGGGGCGCACTTCGGGTCGTGGGAGTGCGACGGCAGAAGCACCGCGGAGTAGTTGCGCCCGTAGAACATCTGCTGCCACTGGCGCACCATGCCGAGACACGAGTTGTTGATGATACAGACGACCAGGTTGACCTTGTTGATCACCGCGGTCGCGAGCTCCTGGATGTTCATCTGGAAGGAGCCGTCCCCCGCGATCACAATCACCCGCCGGTCCGGCAGGGCCAGCTTTGCGCCGATCCCCGCGGGGAAACCGAACCCCATGGTACCCAGACCGCCGGATGAGAGAAATGTACGTGGCCCCGCCGCGCGGTAAAATTGCGCCGCCCACATCTGGTGCTGTCCCACTTCGGTAACCGCCACCGCTTCGCCGCGGGTCAGGTCGCTGATGCGCTCGATGACGAACTGCGGCCGGAGCTTGTCGTCGTTGCAGTAGCCGAGCGGCAGGTCCTTTTTCCAGCGGGCGATCTGCGCCCGCCAAGCGGCGTGTTTCTTGGACTTGACCATCCCCAGCAGCTCCCGCAGGACCGTCTTAATGTCCCCCACCACAGGGATATCCGCGCAGACATTCTTGGAAATGCTTGTCGGGTCGATGTCGATGTGCGCAATGTGTTTGGCCTTCGGTGCGAACGCCGAGAGTTTTCCGGTGCACCGGTCGCTGAACCGCGCCCCGACCGCGACGATCAGGTCGGCGTCCTGCATGGTGTGGTTGGCGTACGCCGTACCGTGCATCCCCAGCATGCCGAGACTCAAGGGATGATCCGCGGGAAATGCGCCGATGGCCATGAGCGTCACCGCAACGGGTATGTCGCAGGTCTCCGCCAGCCGGCGCACCTCCTCGTGGGCGCCGGAGATGATGGTGCCACCGCCCACGTACAGCACCGGCCGCTCGGCGGCGTCGATCGCCTCCGCGAGCTTCCTGATCTGGCCGGGGTGGCCCTGGGCGCGTGGCTTGTACGACGGCAAGTCCACGGTCTTCGGCCACACGAACTCGGTGGTCGCGCGTTGGACATCGGACGGCAGATCCACCAGCACCGGACCGGGACGGCCGGTCGTCGCGATGTGGAACGCCTCGCGGATGGTGCGCGCGAGGTCCCGGACATCTTTCACCAGATAGTTATGCTTGGTGACCGGGCGGGTGATGCCCGTGGTGTCCGCCTCCTGGAAGGCATCGTTGCCGATGAGATGGGTGGGCACCTGGCCGGTGAACGCCACCACGGGGACGGAGTCCATGTACGCGGTGGCGAGGCCGGTCACCAGGTTGGTCGCCCCAGGCCCGGAGGTGGCGAGACACACCCCGGGACGGCCGGTCGCCCGGGCCATGCCGTCAGCCATGTGGGCTGCACCTTGTTCATGCCGCGTCAGGATGAACCGGATCTTCTTTGATCGATTGAGCTTGTCGAAAATGGGAAGCACCTGGCCGCCGGGGTATCCGAACATCAGATCCACCCCTTCGCGCTCCAGGCATTCCACGAAAATCTCTGCTCCTGTTTTTTGCATGGTTCAACGGTTCCTCCGGAACCTGTGGCATACTGCGATGATCGTGCCGCTCGAACGGCACGCGCAACACGCTCAAGCCGCCGCCGTCATCCCAGAAGCAGCCTCGTGGAGCGGCCGCCCGCGGGAGCGGCGGCTACTTAACCTTGAGCACCGCGCCGTCGGAAGCCGACGATACGAGCGCGGCGTAGCGCGCCAGCCATCCCGTGCGGAACCGTTTCTCACGCAACTGCGGTTGGAACTTGGCCTGCCGGGTCGCCAGTTCTGTCGACGTGAGCCGCACGTTGAGCGTCCGCTCAGGGA
>Ga0308417_1000415_pt1 | contig 31660 bp, 25 predicted proteins | sample HotsprSampleOS65_FD_203528 | JGI IMG/M metagenome (GOLD analysis project Ga0308417, IMG submission 203528) | Hot spring phototrophic mat microbial communities from Octopus Spring, Yellowstone National Park, Wyoming, United States - 20090730_OS65 ...
AGGAGAATCAAGAGAAAGGAGAGAAACCATAGACGTGACAAAAGACATTGCGAAGGAGCCCCAGAATGATACGAACTGAGGTCATCACCTGCGATTGCTGTGGCTCCGAACGGCGCTCAGGCAACGGCTGGTACATCCTGATGCCGATGTCGGTCGGAGATGCTGTGGGATGGCTGGCGGCTCCGCTCACCGAACCGCTGATCAAGGTTCCTGGACTGAAGCACTGCTGCGGCCAGACCTGCCTGCACAAAGAGCTCCTGGCGGGGCTCAAAGGAGGGACTGAAGGTGACGAATCTGGTGCAGATTGACGAGAAGGGGCAACAGCTTCTCAAGGAGATTCTGAAGCCCAGCATCAAGATCGAAGCCATCATCCCCGAGGACGCCACCGCCGAGCAGTTGTGGGAAACCCTGCGGGTGTGCGTGGCTGGCTACAACCTGCTGTCGTTCAAGCTCGACCGCCTGAAGCCCATCATCGGGAAGATTCTGGTGACGTTCCAGAATAAGCCGAGCTTATACAAGAGCCTTGGCTATCAGACATTCGAGGAGTTCCGCAAGGAGGGCGTGGGAAGGAAGTTGGGCCTGGGCCGCACCACTCTTTGGGAGACTCAGATCATCGCCCGCGACTGGCCGCAGCTGGTCGAGAACCCCGACCTATACACCAAGATCGGCCGGAGCAAGCTCATGATTCTGAGCAAGTTCGCCACCGGCAAGGACCGCAATGCCAATCACTTGTTGAAGATGGCTTCGGAGATGAGCACCACCGAGCTGCGGCTGCACTCTGAGCAGCGCGGCTACATCCAGCACGGAGAGACGCAGGGCGCAACCGTGGTGCTCCACTGCGCCAAGGACATCGCAGACCGCTGGAAGGAATTCTCCGCCAACCCCAAGGTCCACCAAGTGGTGGGCTCAGAGAAAGAAGGCGCCATCCTGTCCGCCATGATGGATGAGTGCGAACAGCACTGGCTTGCGCTGTACGAAGAGCACCAGAAAGGACACCCCGATGAATCTACTGCATGACATCAATCTCCCCCAAGTCTGGCTGCGGCGCATCCGCATCCGCCCGACCAAGGCCGACCCCAAGGTCGCCATTGACTTCCGGCTATGGTTGACCCCAACCCTAGCCGACAAACTGGATTGCTACGAGGCGGTCTTCGATGGCACGACCCCGAAGCCTGGTGTCGGCTCCATCCGCCTGGTCAGCAAGATCCAGGACTGCAAGCTATACCTGAAGCCCGGCCTTCGAGAGATTACGCTCAACTGCTCCGAGATCGAGGCCCCGGTGGTAAACTTCACCGACGAAGGCCCAGAGCTGCGGTTTACCGCCATGTTGGTTGGCCAGGCTGCTCTGTGCGCCGCGCTTGCAGATCAATGCGGCGTGGACCCGATTGCGCTCCGCATCGAGCCCTGCCAGCAATCTCTGCCGTTTGATGGCGAGGAGTCAGCCGAACAGGCTGACGATGATGGATTCGAGTCTCGGGATCCGGACGATGTGGTCGCCGAGATCATCCCGAAGGTTAGGAAGGTCAATAGATCCAAGGAGAAGGAGAACACGTAAATGGAACAACCTGCTGAGATCATTCGCAACGACGAGGAAACCCAGAAGCGCATCGCTGATCTGGAGGCCAGGGTCGCTCATCTGGAACGCTGGGCCAGGGACTTTGCGCTCCCGCTGCTGGAACGGAACTTGAACTACGCAGAGAGCATGGAGCTGCTCAAGAAGCTCGACAAGCAGGGTGTGGAGCGGGCCGTTCGGCCGGACCTGGAGGCCAGAAACCTGTGAGCAGCTACACGCAGGGATGGAGGCCCCCGATCATCCCCATTCCCAGACAGGTGCAGTTCATATGCGTGGTATGCGGAAAGCCCGGCATGGGGCAGCCGGGCACAAAGACACACCCAGGCCGCTGCCGGGCGCTGCGTCACAAGCAGAGATGCTATCTGTACTCTCAACGGCTCCGAGCGAAGAGGCAAGTCAAGGGGGAGGCATGACCAAGCTCAAGTTTCAGAAGAGCTGCGGCCACACGCCCCAAACCCAGCAGGAACCGGACGGAGGTTGGTGTGCAACCTGCCTCTGCTCCTGTTCCGGTCAAGACGTGGCGCTGGTGGCCTTTGGGCCGACTGAATCCTCCAGCCTGGCCAGGCTGATGCACGAGGTCTACCGGCTGCACTCCAAGATCGTCTTCGAGAAGCAGGGTTGGCGCTGCGCTGAATGCGGCGCCGCCGGCGGCCGTCTGGAGATCGACCATATCCAGCCGCGCTCGAAGGGCGCAGACCATCGCATTTCCAATCTGCGGGCGGTCTGCGCCAGCTTCACCGGCTGCCGCGCCCACCTGAGAAAACACTCCCAAGGAGAAGGCAAGTGAGAATCACTGGACTCGACATCTCTCTGAACCGGACCGGATGGTGCACCTACGACACCGAGGCCAAGAGCCGCACCTACGACATCATCGGCAGCGACGGCCTCAAGGGCTACGCCAGGATCGCCTACATGGCCGGCCAGATCGTGGACGTGATCCGAAACTCGGACCTGGTCGTCATGGAGGCGCTGGTGCCAGGCCGTTTCTCCGGACGAGGCCATGCCGATACCACCGGGCTGACCTACATCGTCCGAGTATGGCTCTGGAAGAAGCAGGTGCGCACCATGCTGGTGGCGCCCACCAGCCTTAAAAAGTTCGCCACCGGCAACGGCAAAGCCGAGAAGAGCGTGATGCGTTTGGCGGTCTTCAAGCGCTGGGGCATCGACACCAGCGAAGCCAGCGATGACATCGCCGACGCCATCGCCCTGTGCGAAATGGGACGCATGCTGGAGAACTGCTCGGATGAGCCGCCAACGCAGTACCAAAAAGAGTGCATCAAAAAGATGCGCTTCCTGGAGGATTCCGCATGAAGATCTACGCTCCCAAGAGCGCCCGAGGCGAGAGGATGTTCCACCGGATGCTTTCTCGCCGCATCGAAGACGCCGCCCCGAGGCTTGCTCCTCGGTTGTGGGACGGCCTCAAGGCTAGAGGCCGGACCGCGATCGTCATCATATGGGATCAGCGATGCAACAAGCTGCGCATGGAGGCCCGCTGAGCCGCAAGCGGAGGTGGGAGAAGTTCCGCTACGTCGGGCGGAACGCGCTGGCCAGGGCGATTTTCACGCTCCTTCTCACCGGCAAGCCGGAAGCGGAGGTCGTCCGAGCCACCGGGCTGACCGAGGAGGAAGTCCGGGAGATTCTCCAATGGAAGATCAAGCGCCTGCTGTTGGCCGAGGCCAAACTGGCCAAGGCCACGCGCCGCTGCGCCGAGCTTGTCCGCAAGATCCACGCATGGGGGATCACCGGCCCCTACGCTGATGACCAGCCGCTGGAGGCGCTCCGGCCGCCGGGCGCCGCTCTGAAGAAGTTCCACGAGGCCGGAGTCTACACCCTAGCGGAGCTAAGGACGGTCACTGTCGATGACCTGCTCCGGGTGCCAGGCTTCCGCGCCATGTACATCGAGTGGGCCATAGCCCAACTGGACGAGCGGTGCCTGACCCACAACCTCCATGCGCCGACTCACAACCGGATCGTGAAGTGGCGCAGGAGGCGCCGCTCGGCCGAGGAGGCCGTAGTGCTCACCTATTTGTTGACCGGCGGGCGGCCAACCTCCGCGAGGTCTTCCGAACCGGAAGAGACCGGAGCTTGATGCCGCGGTTCTCTTCCAGCATCATTCGGGCTTTAGCTGGGCGGAGGTTCGGCACCTTCAGCCGCCCGCTGGCCACTGCGCCCAAGAAGCGCTGCTGCTTCTGGCTGACAATCTTCATAGGCGCTCACCTCCCCTGTCGAGCAAATTTCGGATTCTCGACAAACCCGCCGTACCGGCCGAGATACCCAATTGGGTCTGCCAGGAAATCGCCTACAGTTTCAAGCGGCACGCCGCCCATATACCTGCCCTCAGGACGGTGCACGTTGAGTATGATCATGCTCTTGCCTTCGCGCTTGGCATTCACAACGGCCGTGTTAACCGCCTCCATGAGCCCAAGCGTCTCTACGGCGCGGTCGGTGCACTCTATGGAGTGTCCATGCAGGCGGATCCACCCCTGGTCGAGCAAAACCTCCTCAGGGTTCGACCAGCGCCCTCCTGGCCCCGTCCGGCTCCCCACCAGTTTGCTCGCTACGTCGAGGTGGTGGCCAGCCCGAGGGCCCCACACGAACCCGACCTTCTCGCCGGTGGGCGCCACCCACGCCGTGATCGGGTGCTCCTTGGTGCCAGCGTAGCTCGGGAAGTCCTTCTTCATGAACAGCCGCTTCCCTAGCTCCACCATGCGGCTGACGTCCGCTTCCCCCCGTTCCTCCTCCCAGAAGCGATTGGCTTCCTCTTTCACTCTCTGCGCGGCTCCGCCTACCCTCTGACGGACGCGTTCCAGAAGCGCTGGACGAGGAGCTGCGGCGCCGGTCTGACCAGCCTCCTTGGCTTCCAGCGCTGGCTTGGGCGGAACCTCGGACCTCATTCTGGCCTCAGGCGGAGCGGGCTGCTCTTCCGCTCCGGCCAGCCTGCGGAAGAACTGCGCCCTGGTCATGCCCTTCTCGGCGGATGACTCTTTCAGCGCCTCTGCTCCGCGACGCATCGCCGCGGTCATGCGCTCAACAGCCGATACCAGCGGACTGATGTCTAAGGCGCCGCGCTCTGGGTGCTTCCAAAACTCCGGCCGCTCAGCCTCTTTTTTTTTGGGGACCTCCACCACCGGTTTCGGAGCAGGCGCGGAGGTCGTGATGGCCGTCTCTGGCGGTGTCGGCGTGAGCAGAGATAAGGACTCACCCACGGGCCGCAGGACCACGTTGGACGGAGATTTCGGCCCGCTGCTCGGTCGGCCAGCGCCGTACTCCTGACGCATGAACCGCTCCACCACGTCCGCCGCCGCCCGCTTGGCAAAGGTCAGGGAACGATGAGAGATGACGCGGTTCTCGGGAGTCCATTGCTCCCCTCGATAGACCGAGTACCTGCCTCTATCCTTCACCACGTAGACGTTGGCTTCCTGGTGCGGTTCCTGCACCCCGCGATGGCGCAGCATCACTTGCCACGCTCTGGCTCCGGGAACGCCCGAGAGCTCCCTGACGTCGAGAACCACCTGGCCGGACTTGACCGCTCGGAAGGTCTCCTTGGTGGGCTTGGTCTCGACCGGCGGAGGTGGAGCAATGCCTGTGGCCGCCGTCACCAGCTGCTGGATGCGCTCCGGTCCATAGGGGCGCTGCTCCAGCGGGCCGACCTCCGGAACGGCGACCGACGGGCGGAACTGCGCCACGCCTACGAGGAAGGCTACGGTCTTGGCCTTCTCTTCAGGGCTCAGTTGCTCCCACGCTCTGCCCGGCTTCGGCAGCTCATCCAGCTGCTTCTGATACTCTTGCGCCGCCTGCAACAGCCTCGCAGCACGCTGCATCTCGGCCTCGGCGATCTTGGTTCGCTCACTGGCACCCTTGCCCTTTTTGCTGCGAGATTGCAGGCTGTACTGGACCGCGGTTTCGATGGCCGAGTGAGCGGCCTTCTGGAGATCTTCCACTCTCTGGCGTGCGGCCGCGAGCTCTCGGGCATAGGACTCCGCCGAGGTGTCGATGGCTCCCCGGATGATCCGGAGCAGCTCCTTGGCCGGAGGGAGCTGTCCCGGCGCATCCTCCGGCGCCCGGCCCTTCGCTGTAAAGAGCGGCCGCGGAGCAGGGCGGCGCAGTGTCTCGGCTTCCTCCGCTATGCGCCGTTCTGCGGCTGACAATGCCCTCGGCTCCGATCCCGGCCGCCGCATGAGATAGTCGATCAGCGCGGACTTGCCTTTGCCCCGGTGCGCCCGCATGGAGCCGTCCGGATAGTATTCCCGCGCGGTCCAGGTGCCGTCAAACACGTAGAACTTTACCTGGTAGCTCGTGCCGCTCTTGCCGGTCTTCTGGAAGACATACTTTCCGGGCTCGGCTGCCCGATTCAGCATGTCCATGCCGACCTTCTCAGCGGCGGCCTTCACCTCCTCGGGCGGCTCCCACCGCTCGGACTCTTCCTCGGGCCTCGGCTTCTGCTCGGCCTTCCTTGCAGGCCGCTCCTCGAACAGGGGCTTGGGAGGCTTGACGCTTTCCCGAATCCAAGGTGTGGGCTCAATCCTCGGAGCGGGACCGCGGCTCACCACTGTCGGCTCGGCCCGCTCCTCTTTCAGCAGGTCTCGAAGCGGAACTGGCGGCTGCCCGGGCCGGTGAGTCCGGCCAGGGCGGAGCGGCTCGATGGGGACCGCAGGCTCCTGCGGAGCGGCCGGAGGCTTGTACCCGGCCGGACGCGGGCGCGGCGCCTTCGGGAGCTCCACTTCCGGGAAATGGTAGTTCTCGGGAATCCGGTAGACGCCTTCCTTGACCTTGAACGGTTCCGCATGCTCCGGAGCCACGTACATCTCCGCCGGACGGATTTCGATCTTGACCCGCTCCAGCTGTGACGGCTTGAACCCCAGATCTTCCGCCTGGCGCAGAGAGTTGAAAATCGTCTCCGTGTCCCCTTTGGGCCGCCACACCTGGCGGTACTTCGGCCTAGGAGGAACGGTGGACCACTCTACATTGCCCTTCTTGTCCGCCAGTTCCTTGACCTTGTACAGCCGCAGGTTGCCCGGCGGCGGCGCCGCTCCCTCTGGGATGGACCTGGCCGGCTGCTCAGCAACCGGCTCTGCCGGTTTTTCGGCTGCGCTGGCCTTCCCCGCAGCCCTCGGGACCGGCGGCAGCGGCGTCCGCAGCTCCTCGTAGGGAATCTCCAGCCGGACCTTCCTCCATCCAGTCGGGATGAGCTTGGACCAGATCAGTTCCAGGAAGCCTCGGATCGGCTCTCCGAACTCCCGGATCATGCGCGCCGTCCAGCCTTCCCGGATCTGATCGGTAGAGACTGGCTGCCCGAGCGCTGCCTTGCCCAGAAGCGCGTTCCTAGCCCGATCCAGATGCCACCGCGCGACTACGTAAAGGTCATTGGAGAATCGCCCGAGCTCGCCAACCTCCTCCGGAACCTCCCGGCGCAGCAGAGTCCTCCAGAAGCGCACCTCGCGGTCAACGTCCCATTCGCCCTTCTCGCTCTTGATGACGTCGGCCACCAGCGCCTTCAGGCGCTCAATGGCGTCAGCGACTTCCGGGGGCTTCTCGGCTTCGGCGGCCTTCTCTTCCGCCTTCGCCTCGGGTTTTGGCTCGGCTTCTGCTTCCGGTTTGGCCTTTCCCCTCGCCCGACGCGCTTCCTGCTTGGCCGCGACCGCAGCCTTTACCTCTTCAGCAACCGGCTTCGGAGCTGCCGTCTCCGATCTCGGAGTCGCTGGCTCAACCACTGGCTTCGGGGCTTCAGCCTTGGCCGCCGGCTGCGGGCGGGCAGCCTTCACTGGGCGCGGGGCCGGCTCGGTTTCCCCGGCCTGCTGCTTCGCTTTGGCCAGAGCCGCCTTTAGGTCGGCAGTGACCTCTCCGGCAAATGGCGTTTGGACGCCTACGATCTCCCCGCCCTTGTAGTAAACAATGCGATCCGGCCTGCCGTCGCGCCCGAAGGCCATCTTTGCCTGATCCCATCGCAGGGCCGCCTTCGCCAGATTGAACGACTTGGCGTCCACGGCGACCATATGAGTCCCCTGCCTGTTGATCAGGTAGAGTCTATTCTCTTGCGCGCCCACTGGAAGCGCATCCTGCATCTTCCGGCTGGAGAGATCGCGCAGTACGCGTTCAGCTTCTTCCTGTCGAATTCTTCTCGGAACGCCGCCCTTCGGCTCCTGAGAGAGTTTCTGCCGCTGAGACTCGGACGCGACAGATCGCGCCCTCATCAGAAGCCCGCCGTCGGAGATGAACTCCCCGGGTTCCACCACGTTGCCTTCCCAGCTTCGCGCAGGCTTAAGTGAGGAGACCGGTTGCAGGGCGTCAAGGTCGATGCGATTCCTCTCGATCTCGGCCCTCCTCTCGGCCCGGAGAGACTCCGCCAGCCGATTCAGGCTCTGCTTGGCTTCGTTCAGTGCCTCCCCTGTGCCTTCCGATTCAACGGTCCGACCGAGCCGATTCGCTGCCGCGAGAATCGCCCGAGCCCTGTCGCCGACTTCCGGCTCGATCTCTCGGGACACATTCTCCGCATGCTGCTGAAGGGACCTGCCCAGAGCGCCCTTCAGCGCCTCCCTCTTAGCCCATAGGATTGATCTTTCGATCAGACTGCGGGCGTCATACGGGGTTTCGTAGCCGGTTCGATTCAGGGCTTCCATCGCCGCTGCTTCCACCGTCTGCGCGCGGTCTTGCGGGGGCAGCAGTTCCTCGCCCTTGATCTTCACGCTGTCGTAGGCCTGCTCGACCCTTCGGCGCAACTCCTGCCTGAAGTAGTCGTTCAGAAGACGCCGCTCATACTCGCTGCCCCGCCGTTCCTCCAGAAGACGGTGGTAGGCGATGGCCTGCGCCAACGGGTCCTGGGCGCCTACGATGCGGTCTTCCAGCTCCGCCTCCCTGGCCGCCGCCCTGGCCTTGCGCGCCTCCGGCGCGATCCGCTCTTCTTCCCTCTCCAGCCTGCTGATCTGCTGGTTCAGCTGAATGCGCCTATCGGTCCCTGCTTTCGTGCGCTCGTAGGCTTGCCGCGCCTTCTTCAGACTCTCTCTGATCTCCCCGTGCTGCTTCTCCAGCGCCTCCTCTTGCTCAACGAGCTTCTGCCTCTCCGGCGTCCCTTCCGCCGGAGTGGTTCGCCGATAACGCGATCCCAGCGGGATCTCGCTGATATCGACGACAGCCTCCCCGGGTTTCGCCTGCTCCTGAACCGGCGCTGCGCGCTTTTCTGCCTCAGCGGCTTTTGCCTCCGGCTTCGGCTGGCTCTCGGCTGGCGGAGCTGCGCTCGGCTTAACGGCAGGCTCAGCGGCCGCCTTTTGAGCCGCCTTGCGGCCCGCTTTCGGGGCAGCCTTGGGCGCTTCCGCTGGCGCCACGGGTTTCGGCGGGGCCGCCTCGGGAACCGGAGCCGACGTCACTGGTTTCGGAGGTGCCGCCGCTGGCGCCGGGGCGGGCGCCGCTGGCGTCGCCGTGGTCACGGCGGGTTCTGCTGCCGGGCGCAACCTCGGCAAAACATCGGCCGAAGATGCCTGGATAATGCTCAGGTTGCCCTCCGTGTCGCGGAAGCGCAGTCGTCCTTTGTCGGACCCAACAAAAGTCAGCCTCTCGCCGCGCACCAGGCCCAGGTCCGGGGAAGATTCTGCGACGATGTAGTCCGCCCCGGGCTGGAGTCCGGCTGCGGTCTTCGCTGGCGGCGTTGCCATGGCCGCCTCAGCCCGTGCGGGCGGCGCCGAAGGCCGGCCAGGCGCAATGGGCGCCGGAGGAGCTGCCGGAGTGGACGGAGCAGCAGATTCCAGCGCCGCCTGCTGTCCCTCAGTGGCAGCCTTCCCGCTCTTGGGAGGGCGACGCGGCTTCGGCGCTGGTGGCGCTGGCGGCGCAGGTGGGCTCGGTGGCTCCGGGACCGGCGGTGCTGTCACAGCCGGGGTAGGAGCAGGCGCGGTCACTTCTGCGCCTGCGGCCCTGGCCTGGGTGCGTTCAGCCTTGCCACTCGGCCGAGCGGCTGCTCTGCCCGTTCTGACAGCAGTCGGACCAGCGGCATGCACGGGGGACGGAGCAGGCTCAGGCGCAGGCGACGTAGATTCCACATCCGCCGCAGCCGAAGCCACCGGCCGCAGCCTAGACATGCCCGCAAAGATCTTGCGGTCCACGGGGACCACAAGCCTTGGCTTCGCCGGATCCGAGGGAACAAACTCGTAGGTAACCGTGTTCCCAGAAACATCTGTGACTCGGTAGCGCCCAAGCCCAGGAACCTCAAACAGGTCTCCAGGCTTCGGATTGTCCGTGCTCGGCAGTCTGACCACCGGCGGAGGAGGAGCAGCAGTTCGCGCCGGCGGCGCCTCCGGCGGCACCGACGTCCGAATCCCGGACGTCGGTGGAGCGACCTCAACCGGCTTGGGCGGAACAATTGGAGCCACAGGGGCCGCTGGCGTGGTCGGCGTGGCCGACTCGACAGGAGCGACGGCAAGCGGAGTGGGAGCGGCCGGAGCTGCTGGAGCCGCAGGAGCTGCCTGGGAGGGCATCGCCGCTCCGGCAGCAACTTCCGGGGGAGGCGCAAGATCCGCCGGAGATGCCGACGCAGCAGTGGCGGCCTGCTGGCCAGCCAGAATTCCACGGTAGGCCGGGTAGCGGTTGACGAACTCCTGTCGCGGAAGCGTGGTGTCCGCGCCCGTCCCTGGACTGCGGTAGACCACAGATTCCGGGGTGACCGACTTGATCTCGATGTCGGCTGGGATCCCGCTCCGAACCTGCCTCCAGATGTTGATCTGAGTAATGCCATCGAGCTCATCCCAGTCCTTGCCGTAGAGCCTCCGGCTGATGTCCCTGGCCTTCGCCTCCTCCGCGGGCGTCTTCAGAAGCGTAGGCGCCGTGGGGGCTTTTCTGGGCGGCGCCCCGACCGCTCTTCCCACCTGCTCAGGACTCAGGCCGGGCATCAGCTCAGAAAGCACTGGACGGGGAGCAGCCGCCTGAGGCTGCGCTTGCGCTTCCGCTGCGCTGACCACAGGAGCAGGCGCTGGGGTCGTGGCGGCCGCTGCTGGGAGTTCCGTGCCCTTCACCGACCAGAGCCCGAGCTTGTTCCCAACCGAGAACAGCACTCTGGCCTTATGGCTGGCGCTCATGCCCTGCCCACGCGCAGCGCCCTGGTCCGGCAAAAGACCCAGCACGCGCTGGAGCATCTTCTCGTCGATGACGGGCTTCTCCTTGGCGGCCTCCGCCTCCATCTTGACTCGATCCCAGGCGTAGCGCAGACGGGCCTCAATCTCTTCGGAAGGCAGGGGCTTGCGTTCGCCCATGGCCAGGCTGGCTTGCCGGGCTTCCGACTCGGTAAGGCGCCCCGCCCCCGCTCTGACCGGAGCAAGGGAAGGCGCCGGAGCCGGAGCCGGAGGGGGAGCAGATTCAGGCGCGCCCACAGCAGCAGCCGCAGGCGCAGCTGGAGCCGCTTCCTGGGCAGTTTTTTCAGCTGGCGCCGTGCGGCCAGCAATCTGCCCGCTCGGAGTGCGCAGAGTTTTCCAGGCGTGCTTGGTGGAGCCAAAGGCGAAAAGGCCGTGCACGATGGCTTTGGCCATCTCCCTTCCGACGCCCCGGTAGTCGCCCTCTTTTTGGAGCCTTGAAGCCTCCTCAAAGCCCTCCAAGGAAGCCATGCCCATGGAGCCGCCGAAGTAGACCGACAGGGCAAGTTTCGCCGCCTTGGCTGCCTTGGCGAACGCTGGTCCTTTGGCGGCAACCGCCGCCCACGGCATCTTGGCCAGGGTCACCATGATGCCGATAGTCATCGGGCTGGTGAGGTCAATCCCTGCCTCCGTGAGGCCCTGGCCGAGCCCGATAGTGAATTCCCTGGTAGGGCTGTACTTGCCTGTCTCCTCTGGGGTTCCCAGGATCTTCTCGCCGACTCTGGTGACCGCCTCGACGGCCAATGGAGCCACCGGCCCCAGCACCGGCTCGTGCAGGAAGTCAGTAGCGCTGGTGCTTTCTTGCTTGGGAAGGCCGGTGAGGGACTGGGCGAGCAACTCCTTGAGCGGCCGAGGCGCCTCACCCGGCCGACGGGCCTCAAACGCCGCCTGCCCGAGAGCGGGTAAGGTTTTCTGCGCAAACTCTCCGGGTGAAGGGACGGGCTTCGGCAGCGGGATCGTTGCCCCGGTCTTGGCGCTGGTCAGGCCAGGCGGAAGAATCTCCGAGCCATAGGCCCGTTGAACCACAGGCGCCATTACAGGGTCCGCGCTCAGCTCGCGGGACAAGATGTCCGGAGTGACGCCGCTCGGATAGTTCTTCTTGAGCTCCTCGTACTTTCGCCGGAACGGGTCATTGGCCGGATCTGGGTCCAGCACTGCCGCCTTGAAGTCCTCAACCAGTCTCTGACTCGGATTCAGAGAAGTGTAAGCCGTAGCCATTTATTCCTCTCCGCCCTCAGTTTCTTCCTGACCGATGCCGTACCTGCGGCCAGCCCGCCGCTGGAGCTCCACTCGCGGCTGTGCGACCCTGCTTAGGCGTCTCCGGACAGATTCCCCGGAGATGTGAACCCCTTCCGCCTCGGCCTCTCGCATCAGGTTGTCTAGTTCCTGCATTCGCCCCTGCTGGATGAGCTTCACTGCCCGGTCCACATAGCCGCGCTCCTTGGACTGCTTCTTGATCAGCTCCTGCTGCTCGGCCGAGAATGTCCGGCGCTCCTGCGCCACGCGGCGAGGGGTGATCCCAATGAACAACAATGCCTTCTCCCTGTCGGTCAACCCCTGGACAACCGGCCGTCCATAGACATCGAGAAGCTCGCCGCGCTGAGCCGCCGGCCCGAGGTACGAATCCCAGATCCTGCGGAATTCCGGAGATGCTCCGCGCCAGAAGCGCCTGATCGCTGTCTCCTTCTCCCGTCCTTCCGGAGCTGCGAGCGCCTGTCCGAGATTCCGCAGGTCTTTCACCAAAGGTCCATAGGGATCGCTCAGGCTCCGCCAGGTGAACCAGTCGCCGAATCCGACATTCTGGGAAACGTCCGCGCCGAGCACAGTCGGGATTCCGTAGGTCACCGTCTCCTCCGCTGGCCCCTTCTTCCAGAACTTCTTCAGCAGAGAGTACCCGGTGGCCTTCTCTACGATGCTGTCGAGCGTCTCCGCTCCAGGCACCGCCGCGATCCCGCCGGCGGCCAGCGTAGCCATGAGAAACCGGCCCAGTTCCTTGCGCCTGCTGTCAAACCGCCCTGGGACGTCCTTCACCCCCATCCCCAGCATGAACTCGATCTGCTTGGCCCAGAAGCTCCGCAGCTGGAATGCCGTTCTGGACCAGGGATTGGCCAAGACTCTCATGGCGTCCGCTTGGCCGATCGAGAACTGCGTCCTCACCTCGGTCTCCAGCGCCTTGCGGACAGCCTGCTCCCGGCTTAGGCCCATGGACCGAGCGCGCTCATACGCCCCGATGACGGTAACGGCGCGGTTGGCGTATTCTGCCCGACTGAACAGGAACATGCCAAGCGCGGTCGCCTGATCCCATGCAAACTTCGGGACCTCCCCCAGAGAGCGTGGCGCGTAAAGCCGCAGCCTCTGCATGATGCCCATCTCATCAGCCTTGGTCACCGCGTCTCGGACGCCCAACTCATCCAGCAGCCAGTTGTACTTCCCGGTCCGAGCATTCTCGAAGAATCCGGTATAGCCCTTCATGGTCCACTTGGGCCCGAGGACCGGCATGGTGTTGACGGGGACCTGAAAAGTGTTCCACAAGGCCGTCACGGGCGAGTAGCCCAGCTTCAGCAGCGTCTGAACGCCTCGCGCAAAGCCCAGGGCGCGCTGGACCGCGTCAGGCTTTGCGCCGAATTTCTCCACGAGGAGGTCATTGAGGGCGGCAGTCGCGCGGTCCGGGACGCCTTCGGCCTGCTTCATGTAGTCGTCCCAGGACTTCAGCAGCCGGGAGTTCGGATAGGCCGCCTCAATGGCATCCCTGGCCTCCAGCAGCCGCCTCCGGAGCGGAGCATAGACCGAATAGCGAGCCGCGCCGGAGATGTAGTCGTAGATCGAGTCAAATCCTCCTACCAATCCAGGCGTCTCAGCCTCTCGGGCCATTGCATGGCCCCAGTATTTGCGGCCCGAGCGGCCGAAACCGGGAGCAGACGCGGCCGCCGCCACCGGGGAGCCAAACTCGATTACCGGATCGGGCGCGTCCGGGTACAATCTCTTGAACTCGGCGACCTTCTCCAGCGCCTCTTTTTGCGTCTGAGCAATCCAGCCGTTTGGAATTGGCTCCCCGCCGGAGAGAATCCGCCAGTAGCCTCGCGCTCCGTGTGGGAAGTAGCCCTCCTCCATGCCCCAGCCGTAGGGATCATAGTCGCCAGCCTCTTCCTTGCCCTTGCGCACTCTATCCCGGATCTCGTTCAGGAGGCTGCGTGTCTTGATGAATGCCGCCTGTACCTCTGGACGGTCCTGCGGCAAGCGCTCCAGAGTATACTGCGGGTCATCGAGATACTTCGCCAGCCGGTCTCGGCTGGCCTTGTCCAAGGAGATCTCCACCTCCCTGGCGGCGCTTGCCCACTTGTTCTGAAGACGAGCCGCATGGCGCTCCGCCAGGATGGCCGTGTAGACGGCATCTTTGGCCTCTGGGGCCAGGCGTCCCCACACGTGCGGCGACATCCACCATGCCGCAAAGGGCGGGATGGTGGGATCAAGCCCACGAATTTCCACCCCTCCGACCACTTTCACCGGAGAACGCGGAGATGGAGTCTCGCCAGGGATGCGGCTTTCGGGGCTGATGATCTCCGCCGGGGTCCGTATCGAGGTCGGCGGCGCCTCCCGGACCGCCCGCGATGGCTTTCCGGCCACTGCCCCGAACAGGCCGCCGGTCAGCGAGGCGGCAATCACGTCCTCCGCTGGAGCGCCTCGGGCAGCCGCCGCCGAGCCCATCGCCGCTCCGGTCAGGCCAGCGCGAATCCCCGCAGACTCGATTCTGCCTACCGCGCCCAGCACTCCGCCGGTCGCCGCGCCCATGGCGGCGGCCTTGGCCGCAGACGCAGCCCCAAGGTGCGCTTCGCGGGCGGCGTCCACCGCGGCGAATGCCAATAAGGGATTCCTCAGGGCAACCGTCGCTAAGCCGTATTCGGCAACCATGACCGGCATGGCCGCCACGCCTCGGACCACCTTGCCCACGACCCGCTCGGCGGTCGTTTGCCCGGCAACCGGAGGAGGCTCCAGGGACTGCCTGGCCTGTTCAAAAAAATCCGTGGCCTTCTCCAGAGAGTCCGCCAGCGGCTCCCCGGTGAACCGGCTGTAACGCCGAGCCAGCCTGGCTGCCCCATCGGTCACGTTCCGCAGGATCTGAACCGCGGAGCCCAACTCCCCGAGGAATCCGTTCTTCGCCTCCTCCAGAATCGACGTCTCGCGCTGAGGCTGCGCCTCCGGGACCTCCACTATTGGCCGCGGGGCAGCGGACGGAGCGGCAGGCGGTTGAGGCGCGGCCTCCTGCAACGCCCGCAAGAGCCGATTCTGGCCAGCCGAAGTTCCTGCCAAGGGGGCCGGGGTCGGAGCGCCTCCGCCTTGGACGGCTCCGGCGCGGGCGCCCGCAAGCCCCAGCGGCGCGGGCGTGACGGTCGGCGCGGGGACGGGAGCCAATGGGCTTGGCCCCGTGCTAGCCAGCGCCTCCTGAAGCGGGTTCGGCATCGTTTATTTCGCTCCCGATCCAGGCAGCCAGAAGGTGTTGCCTTGCTGGCGCACAGAAGCAGGCGTTGTGGCCCGAGGCGGTACGCGGGCGCCGCCGCCTCCAGCGGCTCCGACCGCTCCGCCTTTGCCTGGAGCTACAGGCCGGGGCGGTCCGCTTGGAGCGCTGGCTGGAAGAAAGAATGCATCCACCTCCTGCCGCGGCGGAATCCTGGTCTTAGGCTGCGGCTGAGCCGTAGGTTGCGGCCCTGGTTGGGGTTGCGCCTGGACTCGCTGCGCCGACGGCACGGAAACACTGGCCGACGCCATCTCCTGCTCGGTCTTGAATCCCAGCGACCCCAAAATCGAGTTCACGTAGCTGCGCGTCTCAGCGATCGGAATGGAGGAAGGCGTCGTGGCCTGCGCGGCCACGCTCGGTCCAGCATTGTACTCCGCCAACGCCTTCACCAAATTGCCATCGTGCTTCCGGATCAGCTGCGCCAGAAGCCTTACGCCAGCCTCCGCATTCTGCTGCGGGTCCCATGGATTTTCAAGACCCAGCGAGCGTGCCGTACTGGGGATGATCTGCATCAACCCCATCGCGTTCTTTTCGGATAGAGCCCACGGCTTGAACCCGCTCTCCTGGCGCGCCACCGCCTCGGCAAGATCAGGATCCACGCCGTACTTCCGGGCGGTCTCCCGAACCATGTTGCGGTAACGCTCCTGCTCTTCTTTGCTGATGGGCGCGTTTGGCGCCCGTTCCGGATGGCGCGGAGCGTAGCCGAAGTCCTCCGGACTTTGCTTGGAGCCTTTTCGGCCGGACGCGACCGGCTGCTCCTCCTCAGTAGTTGCTCCCTCCTGCTGAGCGCGCGGACGGGCGGCGTTCACGAGGTCCTCCCATCCGGCCGCTTTCAGGATCGGGTACACGCGGTCTTTCAGCTGGTTCTCCAGGTGCTGCTTGAAGTTCTCCACCTGCCGTTGCCTGGCCGCGACCGCCTTTCGGATCATCCAGTCGCGCATCTGGTCGGGCGTAACGATCTGCTTTCCAGTGTCGTCGTAGATCGGACCGGCGCCCGTCGTGATCCTTGCGTCCGCAAGCGCCTTGGTGTAAACTCCGCTGGCAAAATCCTCCTGAATCCTGGCGATCTGCTGCGCCAAGTCGCGGTCCGCCTGCGCCACCTTCCTGTCGAAATCGGCCTGCGCATTGTTCAGCGCACTTAGGCCGAACTCCAGTTGCCGCCATTTGTCCGAGGTGAGTGACCCGCCGACGAACGGCGCGATCTTGAATTCTCCGGTGCGATTGTCAAACACGCCGTAGCGCTGCACCCCGTTGGCGTCCGTCCATTCCTTCCACTGGTATCTCTCCGTCCCGGTGCCCGGCGGCAGTTGGTCCTTGGGAAGCCATCGTTGTTGATGGGCTGGGAGCGGCTGCCAGCTGCTGGGATCGACCCACACGTTCCGCAGCGGATCAAAGGACGCGTAGGCGTACTCCTCCGGGTTGCTCGGGTTCATCACAACCGTGGGCGGCGGGAGCTTCAGCCCCATGGCTTCGTAGACAAAGGGCCGCTTGACCGGATCCGCAACCGCCCGCTGAATGCTTTGCGGCAGCGAGCTCAGGACCGGAGGCGAGCCCGCGCTGGCCGCGACAGCAGGGGCTGCTCCAGTCGAAGCGAGAGCGATCGGCGGAGCGGCCGGAGCCTGTGCAGCAGCGGCAGGCGCGGCGACGGCTGGCGGAGGCGGCACAGAGGCCAGGCTGGCTTCAGGAGACGTGGCCGCCATCAGCGCCTGGATGGCGCCGGAAGGAGCTGCCGCCTGGGGAGGGCCGCTGGCCGCCACGGGAGCCGGAGGAGCGGGCTGCGGAGAGGTTCGAGACGGGCTCGGACCTTCGGCAGCCGGTTGTGCTGCGCCTGCTGGCCATCCCTCGGCCTGCGTCTGCTGCTGCGCCTGCGGGGCTTGCTGCTCTTGAGGCGGGGCGACCACCGGAGGAGGAGCGGGCTGCCCGGCCGCAGCGGCGCTTCCTGCCGCCGGTTCGCCGCCGCCAAGCCCCTGTGCGATGTCCTTGAAGATCAGCCACTTCATCTCCTCCTGTGGGGCCATCCCCTGCGAGCGCAGCTGCACCAGATTGAACCAAGCCCCAACCTTGTCTGGAGCTTTCTGGGTGAGCCCAAGCTGCGCTGCGATCTCTGCGGCCTTCTGCGTCACCGCCTCCGGAGGAACGTATCCGCCAAATCTCTCCCGAAGCTGCTGAATCTCCTGGTTCAGCTGCTCGTCAGCCTTCTGAATCCAGTAGCTCTGCCTGCCTTGGGGATTCAGATTCGGGTCAGTCCAGACCAACAGCTGCCCCGTCGCTTCGCGGAAGTTGACTGGCTCGCGCGTCGGAATCTCGCCGCCTGACAGTTGACTCAGAATTCCACGGATGGCGCCGCCGATGCCTTTGCGCGGCGTGTCCTTGAGCTCGCGGTTGGCATGTTGCGCCAACGTCATCATCATCTGCGCCTCGGCCTGCTGCCGCGCCTCCGGAGTGAGATCCGGGTCCTGGAGCCTCTGGGTCGCAGCGGCGACATAGGTTTCCATCGACCGCTGCGCATCCTGCTCCTGCTCCATCGACCTGGCCACCTTGGCCTGGCGCAGCCCCTTCAGGAATTCGAGGGCTACGGAGCCAACGGCTGCGCCCGTGGGGGACCATCCGGGGTACGGCTGTCCGGCAACCGGCTCGATCAGATCCAGCGGGATGGCCACCGGAGGCTTGGGGGCAATCAGAGATGCCAGCAGGCCCTCGCCTGCGGGCCTGCGGTCCTGCCCCGGAGGGGCGAATACATCAGCCAGCGTCTGCTGTTGCGCCATTGTCCATCACCTCATCCCTGTCGCTACGAAAACCACTTCAGCCCCGCTGTGGTCCTGCCCATGTCGCCCCAGAACTTCAGCTTGTTGGCCTGCCGCTGCGCCTCGGCCTGAGCCGCTTCGGCCTGCAACCTTCCGCTGCCGGCAACCAGCGCAGCCGTGTTTCCGTAGCCGGTCTGAGCCAAGTTCAGGTAATTCTGCGCCAAGCCGCCGCCGGCGAGCGCTTGCCCAAGGTACGCTTGCTCAGCGCCTGCCAGCCCAGCCATCGCCCGCTCCCGAGCTCCGGCCAGCTGCCCGGAGATCTGCGCCCGCGTCTGCCGGTCCAGCCACTCCCGAAGGAACGTGTCTCCGGAAGTCGAAGGCATCAGGTTCAACGCCTCCTTCTGCTGCTGGCTGCTCTGCCGGATCTGAGCAATCTCCGGGGCCGAGCCAGCGACCAGTTCTTGCAGGCTCCCTCCGGCTCGCGCCATGGTCGGGCCGAACCAGCCTTCGTGGGCGATGTCCGCTCGGCCGGACATTTTCCCGCTCCACTTTGACCAGTCCTGCCAGGCAGCCCTGGCCTCATTGGCCGTGCCTGTGATGGGCAGCGTTGCCTGCTTGACCTCCGTCGCAGTCTGACGGATGGATTTGGTGTCTGGTCCCCCCATCTACCTACCTCTCCTGTTCACGTCCGAATCTCGGACGTCGCTTCAAAGATCTCCACCGGTCCTTGGTCAGGGCCATCATCCAGCTGTCGCACATGACGCCGCGCCAGGATTGGTACAGCGGAAGCGGCCCAATCTGTTGAAAACCAACGAGTTTTGCGAAAATTACCGCCCTGCGGTGCGCTACCGGCACCTTGCCGTAGAGCACCTCCAGGCCCGGCTGCTCAAACGCCCAATCTAGCATTAAGCGGCTTGCTTCCAAGCACTTAGCCAGGCGCCACCGCTCGCGTTGCGCCGTCGGCAGGAAGGCCATGCCGCACATGCCTCGATGGCCATCGCGCTCCAGCCAGCCGATGCCCAACAGCGCGGAGCCGATCTCAGTCTCTTCGTATGCCCCTAACGTTATGACTTTCTTGGAGATTCCGATAAAATCCAGGATTCCTATCTCGTCCCCAGGGAAGACCTCCTCCAGCAGATCCGCCTGCTTGAGCAGCAGGTAGGCCAGCGCCAGCGCATCTTCAGAGACGCCTACCTGGAGCGAGACCCTGGTTCCGGTTTGAGCAGCAATGGTGGCGGCCGTCATCTCAATAGCATCCTAACCCATTGAAAGCGTAAACGATAGTGGAAAATTGGGTCAGACCCTCCACCAGCTGGCGGCGGATGCAGTGGGCACGTCTTGCTGGCGCACGGAGACTTTGATGCGGCGCACGTCCGTGGCCCCAGAGGCGGTCGTAATTCGGCAGGCCAGCAGCAGATCCGTGCCATCGGCTACGCCCGGAACGGAGATCATGGCGCTGGCGGTCCAGTTGTCGTTTTGCGTGGAGCCGATCACGATTCCCGCCTCCCCGGACCACTCGGCGCTGGCGATGGTGTCGGAGCCCAGCCAGTTGGACCAGTCCAGCCCTACCTGGTAGCTGTCCCGGGGATTCAGCACGGCCACATAGAAGCACTCCAGCGGAACTGGTTTGCCGGGCACCGGCAGGTCTTCGGGCTCCCTGGGGTCGCAAGGGCCGGGCGGTCCAGGAGCGCGCGGGAAACTGCGGGTCAATCGCAGCGAGCGCTCGATGGCCACGTCGTGAATGATAGGCGGCCCAAACGCCACCTCGACACAAACCTCGGTGATCTGGATATAGTTGTAGGGATCAACCGCGACTTCGCCGGTGACCTCGGTGACCTGGATGTAGTTCTGCGGGTGTACGGCGATCTCTAGGTTCACTTCCGTGATCTGGACGATGCCCGGCAGCGCCGTCCCGATCTCCACCCAGGCTTGGTACACCAGAGGGTCGTTCACAGCACGCGCTTGGCTCCTACCTGCATGGTATTCACGTCTTCAATGGTCCAGTCCTGGCCGGTAACGGGGTTCTTCCGGAAGGGCTCCACCCGGTCGTACCAGCTGCCCCAGCTGGGGTAGATCGTTATCGGCGAATCATAGTACTGCCCGGAGATTTTGTAGCGCGGGCTAAAAGCAGCCGTGCCGGCCTCGGTCTTGCAGTTGACGAAGTTGGCCTGCACGCCGCGAATCGGACCGAGCGGGTTAATGTCCTCCATGTTCACGAGGAACGATTTTCCGATGTCGGTCGAGTATGCCCGGACGTAGCTGTCATTGAGCGTGTTGCCTTGATTTCCCATCCCTGCCCACTCGAAATCCTCATTGCGCACGGCCTCCCATCCGGAGGAGGCGCCCACCACGCCCCACTGCATCTCGTCGCCTGGACCGCTGGGCCGGATGCGGTAGATGCGCACGTCCCCCAGAAATTCTCCGTCCGTCACGTAGAGGTCGTCGATGGTAGCACCGTCCGGGGAGGTGATCTGATCCCATCCGTTCTCCCCAGGGCGAAAGAGACCGCCGCCCGTCTTCGTAATGCCGCTCAAGGTAGTGTCGATGAGAAGCTCCTCGTTCACCCTCAGTTTGGCGTCCACCATCGCCGTTTCGCTGCCAGGACCAACTATGGAATAAAGTCTAGCCCAGACCTCGATGAAATACCATTCGCCAGCCGTGACCACCGGCGGAGTTGAAGGAGTATCACTCCATATACCATTTGCTGTTCTGAACGTTAGATACAGCCTCCCCTCATCCGTTGCTCCAAGAGTGAGTGTCACAATGCCATCAGAGACGGTTGTGCATCTAGTATTTCCAACTCCAAAACCGCGAAGAGAAACTCTAATAGCAGCGCTTGGCTTGATGGCAGCACCAACAGCTACAGTGCTTCTGACAGTGGGAGTGACTCGCCAACTATAAGTTTCGTAACCAGCTAGGTGGGCGTAACCGGTCCGCCCGGGAATCTTGTAGTGGAAATGGTACCCGCTGGCCCTATTCCACTTCAGCGTCGATACGATGTGGTCAAAGGTATCCAAGAACAGCAATGCCATCAGACCGCCCTCCTAGCGCCGATTTGCAGCTCGTTGAACTCCCATGCCCCGAACGGGTAGCCGGTCGCCGGATTGAGCGCCAAGTCCCAGGCGAGGGTCACCGGGTTCTGATCCAGGTCAATCGGCGGACCTTCGCATACCTCGCCTGAGGCCAGCACCGCGGGGACGATCTTCGATGTCTCCTCCATCCGGGCGCCGGCCACCAGCCGCAGCTTAACCCCGCGGATTTCCGCGTTAAACGGCACGTCCGGAAGCGTCCACAGGTCCAAGTCCTCAAGGTTTTCCGCGTAGGCGTAGTCCTGCGTCTCCAGAGTTTCATCGTCCACCATCTGGTACGTCGGGGATGAGCCGTCCGACGGCAGCCATTGGCTGGAAGAGCCGGGGCCGTCCGGGCGCAGGATCGCGTGCCGCATGTCCCCGAGGAAATTCCCCCCTCCATAGGCGTACACGTCGTCGTGCGTCCTCCAAATCAGCGCGCAACCGAAGCCCATGGGCCACGTCCCGCCTCGGAAGATGTTGCCTGTGTAGACATACTCCCCGTTGATCCGAACATCTCCGGACATGCCGCCAATGCCGAAGTTCGTCGCGCGGAATTCCACGTAGTACCATTCTCCGTCTGTGACAAGCGGTTGCTCGCTGGCCTGCGACGACTGGGTTCCGTCGGTCACCAACAGCCTGCCTTCGTCCGTTGCTGACAGCGTGAGCCTCAATGACCAGCCATAGGGAAAACTCGTTGGGAAGCCGACCGTTATAAGGTCGCCATAGCTCCATTGGATTGCCGCGCCTACAACGTACACCGTAGAAACAGGCAGGTATTTTGCCGTCCAGGCGCTCACGGCCTTCCCGCCTGCGCGGCCACTAACAATCTCTATGTAACTGTCCCACACATCCCACCGCTGGGCGAGGTCGCCCTTGGTGTTGTAGGTGTCGAAGGAGTCCATGAACAGCCAGCTCATCGCTTAAGCCATCTCGAATGTCAGCCGGTAAGTAAAGCGCACCCAATGGCCGCTCACCACCGGCACCGGATCAATCACCGCCCGGTCCCACAGCGGACCGCCGCTGGCGCTTGGGAACAGCCCCCACTCCGTAACCGTGTAGGTGTCCCCGAACATCACCACGCCCGTGGTTAAATACGAGATCCCGGCGTCCACCTGCTGCGTGCCTTGGCCTCGCGCCACCGGCAGCGGGAGCTCCAGATCCACGTCTGCCGCACTTTCTGGAGCCGTTCCGGCGCCGGCGGCATGCCAGCGATAAGACTCAATAGGGGTGGCCGAAATCCCGGCGAATGCCGCCGCCAGGTTGTTGATCCCCGCCGCCGAAATGATCCCGACCAGGCCGCAGAGCGCCTTGGGGCCAAGCGCCATCCAGCCGCCCAACGCCGCCGCCCCGGCCAGAATCAGCCCCGGCCAATCGCCGCACCGGCCGGTCCGCTTCTCGCGCGCGCCCAGGTCGTAAAAAGCGGTGGAGATGGTCAGCCCAGAGCTGTCTCCGTGCTCCACTGTCAGGCTGCGATTGAACTTGATCCGCATCCGCATCAGTCCAGCGCCTCTCCTCTCCATCCTACCTGCTCGGGGTCGTAGGAGGCCAGAGATAAAACCACGATCCTCACCCGGCGCACGTCGATGTCGCCCGCCGAGGTGGTGATCCGGTTCTTGACCTCGTACAACCCGCCGTTGACGCCCCCGGAGACCGTGACCCAAGTCAGTCCGGAGCCATATCCGGGCGAAGACAAACCGAGCCCGATGTTCTCCCAGTTGGAGCTGATGATGCTCTGCCCGTTGAGCCACGGCCGCCAGTCAATGCGCAGCAACAGTTGGTCGCTTGGATGCTTGTGGAACCGGGCCAGGCAATCCATGCTACGTCCTTTCGATCATCACCAGAAAACCGCGCGTGTAGCGCCTGCCGAGACTGGTTTGGATCGAGTTCTCGACCAGGTAGATCTGCCCCAGCGTCCCGCCGCCCAGCCTGACCGTGCAAACCGCGCCGTTGATCTGCCCGCCGGTGGCCGACAGCCCCGAGGCGGACCAGCCTGAATTGGTGATCGTTTCCTCGGCTTCCAGCAGCTCCGACCAGTCCACCGAGTAGGGCTTGTAGGCTTCCGGGTCTTTGACAAACGTCCGCAGCTCCACGATCGCGCTGGGCATGGCGATAATCCTCCTGTCCTCATAACTGACCACCGGGTCGTTCTGCCTGCGGATGATCAACGTCCGATCCTCGGATCCAACGACGAACTGAGACTGCACGTGGGCCGAGGGCGGCGCCTCGGCCATGCGCCCGCCCAGCCATCCTCCATACTCCGCGCCGCCGTACCCGGCTGATCCGTAGCTCACGGCGTGCACCACCCCGCTCCGGCGTGAGCGCCCAATGCCGGCCAGTTCCGAACCGCCTCCGAGCCCGCGCCCGCTTCAGCGCCCAATTGCGGGACGCCGTCCATCCACCAGCGCTCGCTGCCGTCGATCTCGATCAACTCCAGCGGCTTGCCGTCTTGCCAGTACTTCCGCGTGTCGCCCATCTAGCTCGCCACCTCCGCTGACCAGTCGTCCACGTAGACCGAGCCGGCGGTGCCATCGCAGTCCACGTAGAACTCCAGCACGCCGTCGTCGCCCGTGGCCGTCGGACTGGTTGCCGACAACAGGACCCATGCGTCCGCTGCGCCCGAGAAGGTCGCCAGCGTGGAGTCATCGGAGATGCCGATGGCCGGATTGGCTCGAACTCTTAGGCGCGGAGCGGCCCCATTGTAGCTGGCGTTCTTTCGCACCCACACTTGCACATTGAGCGCTTGACCGCTGCTGACCGCCCGGCGGTAACCGCCGCTTTCCAGCTTGATGCTGGCCGAGGTGGGACTCAACCGCTCAGAGGGCGGAGCGCTCTTGTAGATGGTCGTTTCGGTCTGCGCCGTCCCCATGGGCAGAAAGCGGCGGTGATCTCCGGCCGTTTGGTTATGCTTCATGCTGTACAGGCCGCTCCACATGCCGAAGGCGCGGTTGAGATTGGCCAGGTTCGACAGGACGTTTGCCGCGCCGAACAAGCAGTTGTAGGCGTACACCCAGACCGCCTGTCTGTCTCCGGCGCTGCTGTGAAAGGCGATGTCGTTCGTGTGGGCAGTCTTGATGCCAGAAACCTGGCTGAAGGAGCAGTTGACCAGGCTGATTCGAGCGCGCATATCATCGGTGGCGAAACCAATGCCGTTGGTCGTGGAGAACGACGTGTCGCCGTTGAGCGAGCAGGAAACCAAGCGCAGGTCGTAGGCAGAATAGTTAAGGAACACGTTGCTGGTTGAGTTTCCGAACATCTCCACGCTGTCGAGCACAATCGGCTCGTACTGTGCTGCGTCGGTCGGGCGCACTCCGTACTGGTTGTTCCTCCAGAACTTGCAGTTGGAGATGGTCAAGGGATCGGTTTGAGCGGCATTGACCACTAGGCCGCTTAAGGTGTTTGAGTGGGCAATGTTGCCGCTGAATGTGCCTGTCACGGCTCCGCCGATTTCGAATCCATGTCCGTAGGCGGCGTGATTAGCTCCGCTCACCCGATTGTCGGTGACTGTCCCTCGTGGATTACTCATGCTAAATCCGTACCTGCTGGTGATTCCGATGCACCAGTTGCCGCGTAGAACATAGGTGGCATCCGAGCCCCCGGAAACGATCACGGCCTGCCAGTAGGATAGGTAGACCACGTTGTATTCTACCGTCGCTCCGACTGACGTGCTCGTGATTTCGATGCCGAAGCAATTGTTTGCTTGCCCGGTGTCATGAACTGAGCAGTATCCGATGTACGGAGAGTTCGCGCTGTCGATCTGCACTCCGTGCTTGCCGGTGGCGTTGGCTCCGAGGTAGTAGAACTCCGCGTAGCTGGCGTTGAAGCGCGACCCAGCGCCCCTGGAGTACACGTATCCGGTCAACGAGGTTGAATTGCCGCGGATCACGACGTTGCGAGTTAGGTTTATGACCTCCGCCTGAGTCGGGGACGTTCCGCTGTGGGCGTAGGTCAGCCCCGAGGAGAGCTGGGCTTGCGTGCCGGACACAATGGAGCTCACGGTCCGGCGTTCGTATTCACTGGCCGTGCGCCCGGTTGGAGCGATGCCAATGCTGTCGTCGGCGGCCCAGCCGTCCGTGCTCTCTACGGTGATGGCGGTCGCCCCGACAGAAGCGTCCGCGGTCAACAGCACCCGCGTGGAGTTCTTGACGGCGCCATAGATGTTGACCGTGCCCGAGGAGTCAAGCCCGCTGTCCCCAGCCGCCACAGAGTCGAAATGCAGGGTGGCGGTGCTGCTGGATGGCATCCGAGCGTCGGATGTTCCGATGTTGAGTGTTCCGGATAAGGCCACCCCAATCACGCCCTTGATCTTCAGGTAGTAGTTGGTCGAGGCGGCCGTTCCAAAAGCCAGCGTGCAGCCCTGGTTGACGGTCATGCCATGCGGCGGACCGCCGCTCACCGTTGGACCGAAACTGGTCCCGCTGTCGGTGTTGTTCATGGTCACGGTGAAATCCGTGCGGCTCCCGGCTCCGGTGCGCTCGTGCAGCACATGCAGCTGATCATTGGCTGCGGGCGCCTGCTGGGTGGTAGTGCGCAGCATTCGAGTGTGATTGTTGGAGGTGGCGTTGCGGTAGACCGTGACCATGGCGCTGGCGCTGGCCACCAAGCGGACCAGGTAGTTCTTGCCGGTCTCCAGCGTAACCGGAGAGGAGAACTTGAAGAATTGCCAGCCCCAGGCGTTGTCCAGGTCGCTGACGTTCACCGTCACCGAGGCCACATTGACTCCTGCCGTGGCGTCCCGCAGCGCGACAGTGAAGGTGTTGCTGCCCGGGCTCGACGAGCGGCTGGACACCTTGATCGCTACCCCATCCACCGTGGGCGGGCTGGAGGCGTAGCTCCAGGTCGAGCTGTCCACGTTGCTGATGCCGATGCTGGTGGTTCCGGCCTCGCTGTCCAGGTACGACACCGGGTCCACCAGCGCCCAAGTTGAAGAGTCCGTGAAGTTTCCAGATGCTCGGCTGATCAAGACCGCCATCAGACGCACTCCATGGTGAAGGTCACATAGGTCGCGCCGCTAACGGCGAACAGGTTCACTCCGATGATGTCGTTGGCGGCGATGGAGGTGGTCGAAAAGTCGCTCAGGTCCGTGCTGCGAATGGCCTGGCCGGAGGATAGCGACACCCCGTTGCTGTTGATGGAGTTCGCCGCAGTGGGCAGACTGCTGCCGGAAGCCACCTTCCAGATCTTTATGGTGCAGGTTCCGGAATCGGCCAGAATGCTCCAGGCGACCAGGGTGGAGGCCCAGGGCATCCGAAGATAGACCGTCCGGCCGGAGGAGAGGACCGAACCGCCTCCGTCAAAGGTGGCGCCAAAACTCCGCCCCGGGCTCGGCCCGGTGTAGCCGGTCGCTCCAGTGTAGCCGGTGTAGCCCGTAACCTGCGGGCCGGTGTATCCCGTGAAGCCGGTCGGGCCGGTCGGCCCCGTGTAGCCGGTGTAGCCAGTCACCTGAGGCCCGGTGTAACCCGTGAAGCCAGTGTATCCGGTGTATCCAGTGAAGTTCCCAGGGCCAGTGTAACCCGTGTATCCGGTTGTCCCAGTCGGGCCCGTGTAACCCGTGAAGCCCGTCGGTCCAGTGTAGCCAGTGTAGCCGGTGAAGTTGCCCGGGCCGGTGTAGCCCGTTGGACCGGTCGGCCCAGTCTCCCCGGTGTATCCGGTGTGGCCTCGCGGCCCGATGTACCCGGTGTATCCGGTGTATCCGGTCACACCTGTGTACCCGGTGTAGCCCGTGGCTCCAGTGGCAGAGGCCGACCCCTCCGGTCCAGTGTAGCCCGTAAAGCCCGTCGGTCCGGTGTAACCCGTGGCTCCAGTGGTGGCTGCTGAGCCCTCGGGTCCCGTGTAGCCAGTGAAGCCGGTTGGTCCCGTTGGGCCAGTGAATCCGGTCGGGCCCGTGGGGCCAGCGGGGCCGGTGTCGCCCGTGTAACCGGTGTATCCAGTGAATCCTGTGGGCCCGGTCGGGCCAATGGGTCCAGTGTAGCCGGTGTAGCCAGTTGATCCGGTGGCAGCGGCCGCGCCTTCGGGGCCGGTGTACCCAGTGAAACCCGTCGGACCGGTGAAGCCCGTGTAGCCAGTGTAGCCGGTGATGTTCGGCCCAGTGTATCCAGTGAAGCCCGTGTATCCGGTGAATCCGGTCACGCCCCGCGGCCCGGTGTACCCTGTGAACCCCGTGTGGCCGTAAGGACCGGTGTAGCCGGTCGCTCCAGTGGCGCCGGTCGCCCCAGGCGGTCCCGTATAGCCGGTCGGACCGGTTGGCCCGGTTGGGCCAGCCGCCTCCGTAAGCAGGTCCGCGATGGTCTTGGCGGTGACTCCGGCCATCAGGACGTACAGCTTGCCCGCAACGGACTTGGAGGTGGGCGCCGTTCCCTCCTGTCCGCGGGCAATGGTCAGCGTGTCGCCGACAATGGCGGTCACCCGCACGATCTCAGCGTTCGGATCGTCGGCCGGATCGGGATAGTCCGTCGAGTTCCACCAGGTGGCGTTGAACGGGGGAGTCGGCAGGCGCGACCCGTGCCCGGAGTAGAGCGTGATGCTGGTCGCGTAAGCGGGATAGGTCCCGAGAACGTATGCCTTGGCGAAATTCTTTACCGCGTCCATGACTTCCCTCAGTAAACGATCCTCACCACGCCTTCCTCCGTGCGGTACAGGTGGCCAGCCAACAGCCCCCCGGCCTTGGCCGCATCATTGTTGGCGTACACCGGCAAACCCAGGGTGTACCGAACGGGGATCGGGTTGCCGGTGGCGTCCGAGTGCCCGGCCATCTCCACGCTTTGCTCAAACTCCGCGCTGCCCTCAAAAGTGACCCGGCCGGAGAAGACCAGCGGCCCGACTTCGAACCGGAACGGCCCGCTCCGGCCTTGCACCTGCGCCACCTGAGAAGCCAGGATCCGAAGCACCTGATTGATCTTGAACGCCAGAGATTCCGGCCGGACATCCTGCTCCGTAAGCTGCGGGATGTCCGCCTTGCGCTGGCCTCCGGCTATCTCCCCTTGGCTGACCGCAGCGGCGGACAAGCGGCGCGGGTCCACGATGGGCCGTTGCGGCCGGATGTTCTCGGCTCTCTCGTCCGCCATTTCTACTCCTCCCCTCTCCGAATCATGCTATGTCATCACCGTCCGTTCCTGCTCGCTCAGCAGCACGAACTGCTGATAGCCCTGGCGCATGTCGGCCCCGATGGGCATCCACTCCACCCGGCTGGAATCGCCGTATAGCCGGAAACCGCAGCATGGGTCCATGCTGACCAGCTCGAATGAGTACACGCGGCTCTTGTTCAGAACCCCAGCCGAGGAAGCGGCAGGCAGGTACACCCGCTCAACGCTCCGCCGGGCGTGCTGCGGCAACTCCGTCTCCAGCAGCTTCTGCCGATCGTCGGCGTAGACCTTCAACAGCAGGGGCGCGCAACTGTCGTACTGGAGCCAGATCTGCTTGATGAATTTGAACCCGTTGTAGCCGAAGGTCTGCTCGTAGCTCGACCAGAAGGTTTGCAGACAGGGCAGGCGAACCGCCGTGAACTGCTGTTTGAAGAGTTGAGACTTGCCGTTGGTCCCAGGAGTCAGCACCAGCCGGAACTGCTTGCCGATCAGCTCTTCCTGGCCAGGCTCGTTCAGCGTGATGATGTGGTGCCGGTTGTTCCAGTTGGTCTTGACCTGGAACCTGCGCTTGGGAATTCCGTCCGCCTGGATCTCCACCGTGCAGACCACCCCGCCAGTGTCGATCTCCAGGATCAGCTCCCGCAGCATCTTCTCGCAGGGATAGCCGAGGTCGTCCCATTCGGTGAACAGCACCCGGTCCGGAGGGTACTGAATGTAGTCGAAGTGATAGACCCAGGTCTTGAAGTCGGTGTAGGTGGCCGTAGGTCGGAGCCGGACCAGCTTCACCGGCTGGTCCAGGTCAATCGGAAAGGTGGTCCGCGAGCGCAGCGGCCCGGTGGAGCCGCTGCTGGCCTCGCTCTGCAGCGTGAATTGACGCACGCCGAGCGCCCGCTGCGTCCCCATGACGCCGTAGGTCACGTCCAGGTTCAGCTGCACCTCGTGCCCGACCGAATCGTACTCCAGCGAAAGCTGCGTCAGACGCTTGTCGTGCGGGTAGCCCAGGTTGTCCCAATCGCTGGCCCGGCCGCGCTGAATCTCCTCCAGGAACAGGAAGTGGAACGTCAGAGTGTGAAAAGCCACCGGGCGCTTGCCAGTGGCCTGGATCTCCACATTGATGGCCCACGCCTCTTTGCCCAGGCCGCAATTCAGCGGCAAGGGAACGCGGTAGCGGCCGCGGTCGGGCTGAGGCTCCAGCGTGAACCTCTCCTCGGCCGTGTTGCTGAAGTCGTAGTAGACATCGACAATGACTTCGGTCTCCGGATTCTCCAGCTCCAGCACCATGTCCCCGAACTGCTTCTGCATGGCCGGCTGGCCCATGTACATCCAGCCGGTGCGGAGGCTGGCCGCAATCGCGCTCCCGCCGCCCTGATTGGCCAGAGTGCAGGCGTCCGTGGTGTAGAGCTGCGAGACAGTGACCGGGATGTTGTCCTGGTTCAGCACCGCCAGCCCAGACTGGTTCCGGTTGGCGAAGATCACCTTTCCGGTTTCCGCCTGGGTGAGCACCGCGTCAACCTCGACGTCTTCCGAGGACCAGCGGTCTTGCCGGGTGCTGTAGCGCAGGCGCCGCAGCACTCCGCCCGTGTCCCGGTAGGCTAGGAAGACGTCGTCCCGGCTGTACCACATCAGGACCGTCTCCAGATCACTGATGCCGTTCGGGCCGGGGTTGGGGTCAAAGGAGATGGGGTAGAATCCGTTGGCGTACTCGCCGCGGAAGATGTGGTCGATGGCCTCCGACTTCTTGACCGCAAGCCCGCCTGAGAAGGCGTAGACGCCATCGTGCGAGACGTAGTAGAGCTCGTTGTCCGCCTTGCACCAACCCCAGGGCGCGAACAGCCCGCGCTGCGCCGGCGTTTCCACCGGCGCCTGCATTACGCCATTGTAGACCGTGACCGCATAGATCTTGGCCTTGTTCAGGCACAGCAGCACCCCGCCGAACTCCGTGATGTTCATGATGGGGTTGGACGGCGTTCCAACCTCAATGGAGCCCGGACTGCCGTCCACCTCGTTCACCACGGCCGGAAAGCTCTCCGGGCGGTTGGGCTTGCTCTTGTAGAGCACGTTGGGATTGAGCTCATCTCCAGCCAAGAAGACCGAGTTGAAGGCCACGGCGGCGTAGCGGCAAGGGGTGTTGGCCCTGCGGACCGTCTGCACCCTCTCCAGCGCCTGGTGCTCCACCTGGAAGACCGTCACGAACCGATAGGGCTCGCTCTCTCTGGAGATGTGCTGCACCACGCAGATCTCTTCATGGTCCGTGCCTTGCCCCACCAGGATCGTCGTCCCCGGAGAAAGCGCGCGGCTGAGCGGGTCGCCCGGATTTAGGCCCGTAGCCACCGAGATGGTGACCTCGACCTGCCCAAAGATCTGGCTGCCCGGCGCCGGACCGATAATCACCCCGACTTCCACAATCTCCGCCACGAACGGCGTGGGCAGCATTGCGGATACGGGCGGGTCGTTGTCGAACTCCGCAATCGGGTTCGCCGCAATGTCCGCATCGGGCGTGTTGTCTACGTGGTAGCAGTAGCCGTCCGGAGTGGCGTGGGCGCTGTTCAAGATGGTGAGGCGCCGGTACAGGCCGTCGCTGAAGGAGCCTCCGGCGCGGTAGAGAACCACGTCCCACATGCCGCCGGTCTGCGGGTCGATCCGGTTGTAGCCCAGCTCGCTCGGGCTTTGTGGACGGCACCAGACCTCGATGTTGCCGCCCTGCTCCGGGTCGGTCTCCACGCCGAAGCGCTCCAGCATCAGCGGGCTGGGATTGCTCTCGTGCCCGGTGATCGGGTTGCGCAGGGTGTAGACGTAAGTGTAGGGAGCGTAAAGACTCTTTAGGTTCCCGCCGGGCCATCCCACCGCCTGAGCGGGCCATGGCGGCCGGTCCAGTCCCCACTTGCTCATGACCTCGTAGTCCTTGGACGGCGTGTCCTTAAGCTGGTCCTTGAACATGCCGCCGGGACAGGCAAGGTAGAAGTAGGGGCGGCCGGTGTAGCCCTTCTTATAGGCCACTCCGCTTGGCCGCAGCAGCACCGGGCCCAGCTTGGCCGCATAGAGCTCCCCGGAACCGCTGCTCGGAACAATCTGCGGAGGCGAGCCAGCCAGCCGATAGAGATAGCCGCCGGAGCTCACGTAGAGGTAGTTGAAGTTCGGATCGTAAGTCCCGGTGAAGAGCTCCCACAGGCCGTCAATGTACACCAGCGGGCCGGTCTCGCCCATAAGCCCTCCTGGCGTCAGCACGGCGTAACCGTTGCGGCTGCGCAGCGCTCCCTCCTGCCATGCAACCAGGTTCACCAGCCGGAGATACTGGCCGGGAGAGAGCATGGCCGGGTCGATCTTCTGGATCTCCCCGGCATTGCCGAAGGGATAGACCAGCTCCCGGTACGGCTGTGGCTCGTTCAGCGCCATCGGCTTACTTCTTTACCGCTCCCTTGTAGATGGTTTCTTGCAGCACCCACTGGATCACAAAGTTCCACAGCAGGGTCAAGATGGAGCTCAATTGCAGCCCGCTGATAACGAGAACCCCCTGCTGGGCATCGAACTGCGCAGCAATGCCTACGGTCGCCAAAGCCGCCAGCAGCGCCA
>Ga0308417_1000418_pt1 | contig 31477 bp, 32 predicted proteins | sample HotsprSampleOS65_FD_203528 | JGI IMG/M metagenome (GOLD analysis project Ga0308417, IMG submission 203528) | Hot spring phototrophic mat microbial communities from Octopus Spring, Yellowstone National Park, Wyoming, United States - 20090730_OS65 ...
CCCGGAAACACCCCCATCACATCATCTCCGTACCGCCGCAGCGCGACCCGGCATGCCAGCGCGATGGCCGGCAGGGTGTTGCACATCCGGGGTTCAATGACGATGTTGCCCTCGGGAAAGGCAGGGGCGACCGCGCGGATGTTCTCCCACACCTGGAAGGCGTGGTCACGGTTGGTCACGACGAAGATGCGACCGGCGTCCGCCGCTGACCGCAGCCGTAGGTACGTCGCCTGCAACAGGGTACGACCCTCACCGAACGACAGGAGGAATTTGGGCCAGCGTTTGCGGCTCGCAGGCCACAGACGTGTTCCCGCTCCCCCGACAAGAATGGTGGCGATCATGGAATAGTTGTTCTACAATTTTTCGATGGCGTGGTCAACGGCGTCCGCTGCGCAGCCAGCGCTTCGTGCACCGCCTGCGCAGCGGCATCCGCACGGATATCCCGCAGACATCCGGGATCTTGGCACCCGGGGAACCGCCCGAACCGGTAGCACGGACTGCACGCACGGGGAGCGTACAGGGCGCGGTGCAGGGGACCGGGCGGGAGCTTGTCCCAGGGGGCGGTCGGCCCGAACACCGCCACCGTCGGGACATCCAGCGCGCCCGCGAGGTGCATCAGCCCCGAGTCGTTGCACAGCAGGCATGCGCACCGCGACAACACCGCCGCGGACTCCCGCAACGACAATCCGCCCGCCGCAACCGTCACCCGCACCGGATCCAGACCGTGGCAGACCGTTTCGCAGAGCTCGCGTTCCCGCGCGCCGCCGAGCAGAATGACCGCAAGCGCCGGATCCGCGGCCAGCAGCAACCGGACGGTTTCCCGAAAACGACCGATCGGCCAGCGGCGCAGCGGCATCGACGAGCGCGGATTGTCCCCGCCGCCGGGCGCCACGCCGATGAGGACGCGGTCCGCCCCCAGACCGTGCGCCGCACACCACGCGCCCGCCCATTCCCGTTCCTGATCCGACAGCATGAACACCGCCCGCGGGACGTCTCCGCCGGGCGCGGCTGTCACCAGCGCGCGGTACTGCGCGATGGCGTGTGTACCCGGGACACCTTCGGTGAATCCAGCCGACTGCGTCAGGAACCACCCGCGGCGGCCGCGGCGGAACCCGATGCGTTCCGGGATGCCGGCCGCTGCCGCGAACAGGGCGAACAGCGGCGACCAGTGCATTATGTAGGCGGTCTGGAAACGCCGCCGTCGCAATGTGCACAGGAGTCGCAGCAGCGCGCCGGGGTCCGGTTTCCAGAATATCCGCTCATCAACGACGATGGTCTCGTCAATCGACGGGTTGCCCGCCACCGCGGGTGCCGACCACGTCCCCGTCAGCAGCACGACCTTCGAACCGTGGTGCCGTTCCCGGACGGCCTGCAGCGCGGGAGTCGCCATCACCAGGTCTCCGATGGCGCCCAGTTTGACGACTAGGACATCAGCCATGGGTCTCTCCCGCGGCGTTGCCCGGTGCGATGACCGCACGATAGATCTCCCTGAGCCGTGCCGTGGTCGTCGCCCATGAGAAATGCGCGGCGCGCACGTAGCCGCGCCGGACCAGATCCGTCCGGAGCCCCGGGTTCTCGAACAGCCGGCGCATGGCGTTCGCCATCGCTTCCGTTGAACGCGGATCGGCATACAGCGCCGCGTCGCCCGCGACCTCCGGCAGGGATGAGACCGGTGAGGTCAGCACGGGACACCCGCAGGCCATCGCCTCCACCACGGGGAGCCCGAACCCCTCCGCCAACGTGCAGAACGCCAGGAAACGGGCATGCGCAAACAGCAACCCGGCCTCTTCATCGCTCACGGCCCCCGGAAACCGTACGGCATCCGCGCACCCTGCGGCACGCGCAGTTGCACGGAGCCGCTCCGTCAACCGCGCGTGCGCGCCGGCGACGATGAAGCGGACGTCCGGCATGGTGCGGTGCACCGCCGCGAACGCACGGATCATACGCTCCAGATTCTTGGAGTCATCGTGACGCCCGATGTACAATGCAAACGGGCCATGGACGCCGATCCGTTCGGCGAACACCTGCCACCGCGCACCGTCCGGATCGCCGATCGGCACGCGCGTAACACCATTGTAGACGGTGTACAGCCGGGCCCGTACCTCGGGGAAATACCGGACAATCTCCCACGCGGTGTACATCGATCCGGTGACGACCGCATCCGCGTGGTGCAGCACCTTCCCGAGCCACCACCCATAGATCGGACGCAGCCGCGCCTTGAGCGAACGCGGACACAATGCAGGGTGCGCATACGGGATGAGATCGTGCACATTGACCACCTGGGCCGGGCGCCCGCGGGTGTCCGCCAGCGGGAGCGCCGGGCCCGGCGAATGGAACACTTCCGCACCCATCCGACGAAGCCGCGGCACCAGATCCCATGCGTTGAAGGGGTCGTACGGCCCGTAGCGAACGGCGAGGAAGGACACATCCCCGACAGCGGGCGCCAGATGGCGGACCTCCCGCTCGCGCCCCGCACGCACCACCAGCGTGACCCGATCTTCCGAAGATCCGATGCCGGCCAGTACACGCTCCGCGTAGCGTCGGATCCCCCCCATGTCATGAACCGCCCAGCGCAGGTCGAACGAGATGTTCATGCGTCTGCCCGCCTGCAGGCGACGGCCTGTTCCCGTGAGCCCCGCCCAGCCCGACCGTCAGCGCGCGAGCGCACGCTCATACAACCGTTCCAGGGCATGGGCGACCTTCCGGACATCGTACACCTCCTCGGCGCGCGAGCGCGCCGCACGCGCCAGCAGCTCACGTCGGTGGGGATCGTCCAGCAGTCCCCACAGCGCGTCCGCCAGCGCCCGGTGATCCGCAGGCGGCACGATCACCCCCGCACCGCCCACCACTTCGGGGATGGCTCCGGTTGCCGTGGAGACCACCGGCACCCCCGCCGCGAGCGCCTCCACCAGCACATACCCGAACTGCTCGCGCCACCACCGCAGGGGAATGCTCGGCAGCGCGAACACATCCGCCAGTGCGAAGAGGCGCGGCATGTCCCGGTATGAAATCATCCCGCAGAAAACCACGACACGCTCCAGCCCGAGGCGCACGATCTCGCGCTGCAACGCCGGACGCTCCGGTCCAGCGCCCGCCAGGAGGACGCGTACCCGCCGGCCGCGCGCCGCCGCAGCGTCAGCCACCAGGCGCGCGGCATGCACCAGTTCGTACACTCCTTTTTCCCACACAAGCCTCCCGACGAACAGCACCGTCGCGTCCGCTTCCAGCGCCCCCAATGATCGGGCGAATGTCTCATCCCGCGGCGCGCCGCCGAACCGCGATACGTCGATTCCCATCGGCTGTACGACGATCCGTTCCGGCGGTACTCCCTCCATCAGCAGCATGTCACGGGTGGAACCGCTGGGAGCGATGAACAGCGCCGCTTCGCGCCGGGTGCGTTCCTTGACGGCACGGCGCACCGGATGTCGCTCGTAGGTGAAAGGAATGTTCTCCCACACCGTCACCACGACGGGGAATCCGTACCGACGCGCCGCCGCCAGCACCTGGCCGGTGAAGGTGTGGTACAGCTCCATGGTGTGCACGACGTCCATGCCGCGCAGCCGTGACCCGAGACCGAACAGGTGTAGGTCCGCACCCACCAACCGGTTCAGCACTTTATTGAACACGGTCGCAGCGTTCCGGGAGCACACCGCAAGCGGCGTCTCGGGCGCGAACAACCGCACCTGCCGCAGCGGCACCTCACGGGACGAGAACATGGCGCCGTACGTACTGAACACCGTAATCCGGTGACGGTCGGCGAGCGGCAGAAAATTCTGCGCCTCCCACGCGTTGGTAAACGGCCCGCGCACCAGCGCGATGTTCATGCCGTGTCCAGCCTCCTGACCAGGATACGTCGCAACAGATCGCATTCTTCCGGCGAAAAAAGGCGTACCGCGTACCCGGCGAAGGCGTACACCGCGGCGCCCGCGGGCACCAGCACGAACAGGGAATAGTCATGCATCCAGACGAGCATCGTCGCCATCGCACCCGCCGCAGCCACCGCCTTCAGGATGAAAACAACCCCCGGCGCGCCGCTGACCTGACGCGACACGAACCGGTACGTCAGGACGAACAGCACCGCTTGGGTCGCGACCGCCGCCGCGGCAGCGCCGGTGATGCCGTAGCGGGGGATCAGCAGCAGGTTGAGCCCCAGACTCACCGGAACGCATACCCCCGTGGAGATCGCCGCATCGGCCGAGCGTTCAGTCGCGATCAACATGTTGAGGGTGAGATAATCCAGGTACATGAACAACACCACCCATACCAACACCGCCAGCGTCGGAGCGGCGGACACGTACCCGACCCCGAACAGCGCATGCAGCAGCTTGTCCGCCAGGACTGTGGTTGCGGCGCACATGCCGAGCCCCATCACCAACAGCACCTTGAACAGCCGGCCGTACGTCTCGGCGAGTTTTGCCGGGTCGCCGGCGTGCAGACCGGCCAGGATGGGAAACACCCCGCTCATAATGAGGAACGGCACGATGCCCGCAGTATCCACCATGCGCATGGAAGCACCGTAACGACCGATTTCCGCGACGTCTACGCCGGCCCATGCCAGCACCACCATGTCCACGCGGAAGAACAACCCCAGAAATACCGCATTGAGCGCCAGCGGAAGAGCGGCGGACACCACCGCCCTCCACGAACCGGATGACCAGGAGACCCGGATTCCCGGGACCAGCCGCGCCGTCCGTGCGAACCCGAACACCAACGTCACCGCGGAGGCCGCACCCATCGCCAGCAGGGTCAGCGCCAGGCTGCGGCGTGCGACGAGTACCGGGAGCCCGGCGGCGAGCACCGCCAGTTTGTTGAGGAACTTCAGCTGAGCCTCCACATCCATGCGCTCGACAGCGCTGCACACCGACCACAGGTATTCGTGCCACCCGGTCAGCAGCGCCACGACCACGGCCGGGACCCAGACCGCCGCCGACGCCGCCACACTCCCCGTCCCGGCAACAAAAAACACCGCAAGGGTACTCACGTACAGAACGCTCGCGGCCACCTTGACCGGGAGCACCCTGCCGAGTACAACGCCCGGATCCTCTCGGCGCTGCGAAACGCTGCGCACCAGCCACGTGTGGAGCCCGGGATCGGCGATGAACACCAGCATGGAACACACCGAAGCAAGGTATGAGTACACGCCGAACTCGCGCTCACCCAGGAGCCGCGCCATCAGGAGGAAGTAGACCAGCATCAGGGCCCGCGCCGCGGTCTCCCCGACGAACTTGAAGGCAACGTTGCGCCCCGCCCTATGTAGCAGGCCCATGCACCCGTCCACGCGAGGCGAGCGCCCCGCACACCGCCCCGAACACCAGATCCAGGTGGGCGGTGGCGACGACATCGAAGAGACTGTGTACGAGGAATGCGGCGGCAGCGCCCGTCGCACCCGTCATCAGCGCCGCCGCAATCGGCTCGTGCGCGGAACGCGCTGCGCCAACGCCGGATGCCAGGTGCCAGACAGCCCATCCGAGGAATGCCGCCAGCCCCAGCAGTCCGGTTTCGACCGCGAACAACACATACAGATTGTGGGGATGTGCGCGGATGTACTCGTCATCGGGTACCAGCCCCGCCTCGACGGCCCGCGCGGCGACACGACGATAGGTTCCCGGACCGCTGCCCAGGGCGGGACGGGGCGCCGCCATGCGTGCTCCCGCCCGCAGGTAATGCACTACGCGCGGGCCGAACTCCCGTGCCAGACCGGACACCCCCACCCGTTCGGTGTCCCGTCCGCCGCGCACCGCAAGATACCCCACAATGCTGGCCAACGGCACGAGTACACACACCAGCAGCACCAGCAACATGCGGTGACGGGCTCGCAGCGCCGCGACCGTCCCCAACCCGGCGAACAGACCCATCCACGCTCCTCGGGAAAACGATACCGCGATGCCGACCATCGCAACCACCGTCAGCGCCCCGGCGATACACCGCCGGACACCGCGGTCATCCGACAACGCCAGCGCAGCGCACGGAACGGCTGCCAGCGTCAGGTGCGCGGCAAACGGGTTGTGCTGCCCGAACATCCCCTGCACCGCAAAGTAGTCCATACCGCTGCGTGTGTACTGGACGATCCCCAAGACCGCACCCGCAGCACCCGTGCATCCCAGCCCGAGCACCGCCGCGACGGCATCCCGGGGATCCGCCGCCGGCAGGAAGCGCAGCGCGAACAAGTACACCACCACCGCCTCCAGGGCGTGCACCGCCCACTTGGCGGTGTCCGCCGGCGCAATTGTTCGCAGCGAGGACAGCGCCAGCATCCCCACGACCACACCCGTCGGCACCGTCATCCGGCGCATCGGATCGCGCCATCGCGCCCACATCCCGCCGATCCCGTCACGCACCTCGCGGGACACCCACCCGGCGCACAGCACCGGAATCGCCAGGTCGGTGGCGTACACCGTCAAACCTCCGGCCACATCCCGCGCGTACCCAAAAGCCACTGCGGCCATCACCAGCAAGAACGGGAACAAGGGTCGTGCATCCAGCACCGCCAGCAGGATGCCCAACACGACCACCGCCCACAGACCCGACTCCGGAGCGCGGACAAACACCACCCCAAACGTGCCGGCATAGACTGCCCAGAGCACTCCGGACGGAATCGCAGAACACCTTCCCGACGCCGTACCCGCCCGGTCAGCAGCCATGCGATCGGTCACCCCCGCCCGAACACCCGCAGCAGGTCGCTGTACGTGGCGAACAGGAACACCAGCAGGACCAGCGCCAGCCCCGCCAGCGTGGCGCGCTCGAGCAGCTTGCGGGACGGCTTGCGACGGGTGACCGCTTCCAGCAGCGCGAACAGGATGTGCCCTCCGTCCAGCACCGGGATGGGGAACAAGTTGAACATCCCCAGCGCGGTGGAGATAATTCCCACCTTGAACAGGAAATCCTCCGCCGTGGATTTCTGTGCCATCATCTGGAAAATACCGATGGGTCCAGCGAGCTCCACCTTCTGGAACGCCGTGATCCGCCGCCACAATTCGACCAGCTGCATGACCGTCAGGTAGTACGGCTGCGCGACACCGATGACGACCGCCGGCCACCACCCGACCTTCTGCTTGACGCCCATGCCCATGAGACTCACACCGATGCGGCCGTCCCCGGAATCGGGGTCACGGCCGGGACGCACCGTGATCGACACGATCGCAGTACCCCGCCCGACATCAAACAGCAAGTCGCGATCCGGCGCCGCGCGGATGATCTGCTGCAGGTCTTTGACCGAAGCGACACTGGAACCGTCCACGCGCAACAACATGTCCATGGGCTGCAGCCCCGCGCGGGCCGCCGGGGTGTCCGGCAGAACCGCGCTGACGACGGGAGTCCCGCTCGCCGGATCCAGGACCACCCCCCACACCATCACGATTACGGTGAACACAAACGCCGCGAAGAGGTAGTTCCCCGCCGGGCCCGACAGCGCCATCAGCGCGCGCTTCCACCACGGGGCGCCAAAGAACGTATCGGGCGGATAGTCCGTCTGCCCGTCCTGCGGCAGCTCGCCGCCCTTCAGCTCCACCTTGCCCCCGAGCGGCACCCAGCACACCGCATACCGCACACCGCCCCGGGTGAACCCGACGATTTCCGGTCCGAACCCAACCGTGAACGACACCACCGTCATGCCCAGGGCGCGCGCCACGATGAAATGACACAACTCATGTACGAACACCAGCACCCCGAGTGCGATCACCACCTGCAGCACCATCAACAGCGTCATCGGCGTTTCCTTTCCGCAATGCGGCGCGCCAGCGTGCACGCCTCGCGTGCCGCTTCCGCGTCTATTTCCTGAATATCCCGCACCGAGCGGACCGGCCCCGGCCGGTGCCGATCCATCACCCCTGCGATCACCCGTCGTATGTCGTCAAAAGCGATACGTTCCGCGATAAACTCACGTACCGCCACCTCGTCGGCGGCGTTGAACGCCACCACCCGGCTCTGCCCCGCGCGGGCCGCATCCATCAGCAGGCGCAGCAGCGGGAACCGCCGGTAGTCGGGCGCGATGAACTCCAGCCGGTTGAGATCCGCCAGGCGCAGGGAGCGTGCGGCGTTGGCGAGCCGATCCGGGAACCCCAGTGCGTACGAAATGGGAATGCGCATATCCGGTGCCGACAGCAGCGCCCGGACGGAACCATCAGTGAACTCAACCATGGAATGCACCACGGACTGCGGATGGATGAGGATGTCGATAGATGAGTATGGCACCCGGAACAGGTAGTGCGCCTCCACGTACTCGAACCCTTTGTTGACCAACGTCGCGGAATCCACAGAAATTTTCCTGCCCATGCGCCAGACCGGATGACGGACGATGGACGCGGCGTCGCGGGGTGCCTCCGGCCGCCGGAACAGCGGCCCGCCGGACGCAGTGAGGATGATGCGCCGCAGGTGAGCGGCCGGCTCGCCGGCAAGACACTGGAAGACGGCGGAATGTTCGCTGTCCACCGGAACGATGCGGGTGCGCGAGCGGTCCAGTGCACGGTTGACGATATCGCCGCCCACCACGATGGATTCCTTGTTGGCCAGGGCCACGACGGGCACCTGCAGTGCGATCGCCTGCATCAACGGCGACAACCCCGCGAATCCCACCACCGCAATCACCAGGATATCCGGGTTCGTGCGGTTCACCAGCTCCGCCAGCGGATCGGGACCGTCCACAATCCGTGCCGGATCCCATGAGCCGTGCCGGGACGTTTCGACGGTGATCCACGCGGGGCGGAACTCCTGCACCTGCCGCCGCAGCAACCGGACGTTGGTCCGTGCGCTGAGCCCCGCCACACGGAATCGTCCCGGGTGGCGGCGCACTACGTCGAGCACGTTGGTCCCGATGGAACCGGTGGATCCCAGAATGGTGACGCGTTTCACGGGCGCGTCAGCCGTTGGCGAGCAGCGACACCAGCTCGTAGAATACGGGCGCGGCGAACAGAAAACTGTCGAACCGGTCCAGCATGCCGCCGTGACCGGGCAGCAGGTTGTCCGAATCCTTGAAACCGCAGTCCCGTTTGATGAGCGATTCGGCAAGATCCGAAACAATCGACATCACCGACACCACCGCACCCAGGAGGACCGCCTGTCCCGCCGACAGCGTCTCCACCCGGAACGCCCGCCAGAACACCACCATCGCAGGCACCCCGGTCGCCACGCCGGCAATCGCTCCGAGTACGCTCTTCTTCGGACTGATAGCGCGCGCCAAGGTGCGCCGGCCCCACAACGAGCCGAACACGTAGCTGCCGGTATCGCACACCCAGACGGTTCCCAGCAGCAGTACCGTGAGCGCGGCACCCTGCGGTCGCAGATCCCGTATCAGAAACAGATGCGCCATGCTCCACCCGATGAGCACCGCACCGGCGAACCCCACCCCCATGCGTCCCAGGGAGCCGGCCGGAGACCGCCGTACGATCTCCACCAGAAAAAAAAGCAGGAGTACGACCGTGAGCGCGACCGCCGCCGGGGTTCCACCCGCCGACACGCGCAACGTTTCCATCGCCACCCCCGCGAAAACGAGTACGCCGCTCGCGACGGTCACCGGTCCGCACACCTCATACCCGGCGGCATTGACCATGCGGACGTACTCACTGAGCATGTACAACACCACCGTAGCGAGTACCACCAGGAACAGCGCGCCGCCGATGTACACAGAGGTCAGGAGCAGCGGGATACCGACGAGCGCGGTCAAGATACGAGGCAGTACCATCATGCGTCCTGCAAACCTCCGAAACGCCGGTGCCGCCGCCCGTATTCGGCGATGGCACGACGCAAGTCCGCCGGGGTGAAATCCGGCCACAGCTTCGGTGAAAAGTACAGTTCGGTGTATGCCGCCTGCCACAGCATGAAGTTGGATAGCCGCTGCTCGCCTGAGGTGCGGATGAGCAGGTCAGGGTCGGGCAGCGAGGCGCTGTACAGCCGCGCCGCAAACGACGCTTCATCCACCGCACGAGCTCCCGCAGCCAGCAGCCCGTTGACCGCCCGCAGGATCTCCTGGCGTGCGCCGTAGTTGACGCACAGGTTGAGTACCATGCCGGTGTTGGCCGCCGTGGCGGACACGCCCGCGGCAACCGCACGGCGAACCTCCGGTCTCAGCCGCGTATCGTCTCCGCTGACCATGAACCGGATCCCATGCGCGTTCATGCGCGGGGTCTCATCCTGTATGAAGCGTACCAGCAGCTTGAAAAGCGCCTCGACCTCCGCGGCAGGGCGCGCCCAGTTTTCGGCGGAAAACGCGTACAGCGACAGCACCTCGATGCCGAGGCGTGCACACTCCTCGACGACAAGCCGAACCGCCCGGGCTCCGGCACGGTGTCCCAACACGCGAGGCAGGTGGCGGCTGCGGGCCCAACGGCCGTTGCCGTCCATGATGATGGCGATGTGCCGGGGCAACGCCGGTGGTGCATCACGACGGAAAGGATCCGCACCGCGCGGCATCGGCCTACGATTCCGCGATCTCTTTGAGTTTGTGGGCGAGCAGCTCGTCAAGTTTCGCGATGTGCGCTTCAGTCATTTTCTGCAACTGTGTTTCAGCCGATCGCTCGTCGTCCTCGCTGATCTTCTTGTCCTTCATCAGCTTCTTGACGGTTTCCATCGCGGTGCGACGCTCGTTGCGCACCGCCACGCGGTACGTTTCGGCCATCTTGTTGACCTGGCGTTCCAGCTCCCGGCGGCGCTCGTCGGTCAGCGACGGTACGGTCAGCTTGATGATCTTGCCGTCGTTCAGGGGCGTCAGTCCCAGCGCGGACGCCTGAATCGCCTTTTCGATGGAGGGGAGCATCGCCGCGTCCCACGGCCGGATCTCGATGATGCGGCCCTCCACCACGTTGAACCCTGCCAGCTGGTTGAGCTTCATGCGGCTGTTGTAGGCATCCACCTCGATGTTCTCCACCAGGCTGATGCTCGCCCGACCGGTGCGGATGCCCTGCAGGTCGGACTTGAACCGGTCCGCCGTTTTTTTCATCCGGTCTTCGGCATGCGCCAGCGTTTCCCTGATCATCCCGACTCCCTCCCGAGCGCGGTTACCCGCGGATCACCGTACCGACGGATGCGGATCCCTGCAGCACTTTCAGCAGGTTCCCCTTGCGATACAGGTCGAACACAACGACGGGCAGCTTGTTCTCCATACAGAGGGTGAATGCGGTGGCGTCCATCACCCCGAGCTTGCGTTTGATGGCTTCCATGAACCCGATGGAGCGGTAGCGGCGGGCACGCGGGTTGGTGCGGGGATCCGCGCTGTAGACACCGTCCACCTGGGTCGCCTTGACGAGCACATCGGCACCGATCTCCACGGCACGCAGCGCGGCGGCAGTGTCGGTGGTGAAGTACGGGTTGCCGGTGCCGGCGGCAAAGATGACCACGCGACCCTTCTCGAGGTGACGCACCGCGCGGCGGCGGATGTAGGGTTCGGCGATCCGGGGTATCTCGATGGCGGTCATCACCCGCGTCATCACCCCCCGGTGCTCCAGCACCGCCTGCAACGCGCAGGCGTTAATGACAGTGGACAGCATCCCCATGTAGTCGGCCGTTGTACGCTCGATGAACTCGATGTCGCGGCCGCGCAGCAGGTTGCCCGCACCGATAACCAGTCCCAGCTGCACCTTGGTCCGGCGGACCGCCGCGCTGATCTCGTCGGCGATCTCCAGCAACGACTCGCGCGAAATGCCCTGGCGCCGCTCCGGATCGCCGATACGCTCGCCGGACAGCTTCAGCAGCACCCTGCGGTACATGGTCGCCTCCTCCGCCCCGGCGCGGCGCCTCACTCCTCGCCGAGCACGTAGCGCGCGAACCGGCGGACGGTGATGTTCTCGCCGACTTTGGCGATCGTCTGCACCAGCAGATCCTTGATCTTCTGCTTCCCGGAAGCGTCCCGGACGTAGGGCTGCTCCAGCAGACAGGTCTCCTCGTAGAACTTGGTCATGCGACCTTCGACAATCTTGTCAAGGACATTCCCGGGTTTGCCTTTGTTCTTGTCGTCCTGCAACAGCTGCTTCCGATAGATGTCCTGCTCCTGCGCGACGACCTCCGCCGGAACGTTGTCGGGCTTCACCCAGCGCGGCGAAGCCGCGGCGACCTGCAGACACAACTCCTTCGCCAGCGCCTTGAACTCGTCAGTCTTGGCGACGAAATCAGTCTCACAGTTCAGCTCCAGCAGCACGCCGACACGGTCACCGGCGTGTATGTAGGACGCGATGACGCCGGCTTTGGTGGAACGACTGCTCTTGGACAGTGCCTTGGTGGCGCCGCGCTCGCGCAGGATGACCATGGCCTTGTCCAGATCCCCTTTGGTCTCCTCCAACGCCTTCTTGCATTCCAGAATGCCCGCCCCGGACATGCCCCGGAGCTTGGTGACGAGTGCGGTCATGTTCTCGCTCACGACGGTTTGACCTCGCTTTCTCCCAGTGCAATCGGTTGTTCCATCTCTTTGTCGGTCAGCGGCTCGGCCACCGGGATTTCCGTGGCGAGCGCCTTTTCCTGCTCGGGCTTGTCGCCGCGCGCCTGTAGTCCCTCGACGACGGCGTCGGCGACAATGGAGCAGATCAGCTTGATGGAGCGAATGGCATCGTCGTTGGCCGGGATGGGATAGTCGATCAGTTCCGGATCCGAATCGGTGTCACACACGGCGACAACCGGGATCTTGGCCGTGCGCGCCTCGCGCAACGCGATGGCTTCCTTGACCGTGTCCACGATGAATACGATGCCCGGCAGCTGCTTCATGGCCCGGATACCCGCCATCGCATTCTGGAGCTTTTCCATGCGCTTGGTCAGCATAGTAGCTTCCTTCTTGGACAGCTTGTCCAGCAATCCGTCGGCCTTCATCTTCTCCAGCTGCTCCAGCTTCTGGATGGACTTTTTGATGGTCTCGAAGTTGGTGAGCGTCCCGCCCAGCCAGCGCTGGTTGACGTAGAAGGCGCCGCACCGCTCGGCCTCGGCTTTGATGGTCTGAGCCGCCTGTGGTTTGGTGCCGACAAACAGCACGGTCCTGCCTTTGGCCACCTCGTCCTTGACATACCGGTAGGCGCGCTTGATCTCTCGGATGGTTTTCTGAAGATCCAAAATGTGTATCTTGTTACGTGCTCCGAAAATGAATTTCTTCATTTTCGGGTTCCACTTGCGGGTCTGGTGACCGAAGTGCACCCCCGATTCCAACAACGTCTTGATGTTGATAGCGACCATGTTTCTCTCCTTAGTCTGCGTTCACCGGTGCGTCGCTTGAGCGCGCATGGGTACGATAAGTGTACTTTTTAGCATATTACATCTGGTTTTACAAGACGTGCCCGTGGATGCGGCGCCGGCCCTCCACACGTGTCAGCCGCCGGGTCCCTGGATGCATTTCGTCGGACATTTCGCGACGCACGCGCCGCAGTTGTCGCAGGCGCGGTACTGCATCACCGCTAGGTTTCTCTCCAGGTGTATGTCGTTGACGGGACACGCCTTCACGCACAGACCGCAGCCGATGCACCCGACGGAACAGACGCGGCGGACCAGCGCCCCCTTGTCGTGCGAGGAACACCGGATGTGCACCTGATACGTGCACGGAACCAGTGTGATGATCCGCATCGGGCAGGCCGCGACACACAGACCGCACCCCGTGCAGGCGTGTACGTCCACCTCCGCGACACCGTACCCGTTGATGTGCAGCGCGTTGAACGGACAGACCTTGACGCAGTCGCCGAATCCCAGACACCCGTACTTGCACATTTTCTGCCCGCGGGCCACCTGCGCCGCGTAGGCGCACGAGGGTACGCCGCGGTACTCAAACTCATTGGCGCACCGTGTCCCTCCCGCGCACAACACCTGGGCCACCGTGCGCACCATATCCCCGGCACTCCTGCCGACGATCGCCGCCACGGCGCGCGCTGTCTCCGGACCGCCCGGTTTGCACAAGCCGGTATCCACCGTTCCGGCGACCAGTGCCTCGGCGTATTGTGCACAACCGACGTACCCGCATGCGCCGCAGTTCGCGCCGGGCAGCACATCCTTCACCCGGGCAACCCGCGGATCCTCATGAACCGCCAGACGGCGCGCCGCGTACCCGAGCCCCAGCGCAACCAAGGCTCCCGCCGATGCGGTCAGCGCGACCGCGGTGATGATGATCCCGGTTTCCATGAAACAATCACCCCGCCTAATACCCGAACAGTCCGGTCAGGCCCATGAACGCCAGCGACATGAGGCCTGCGGTGACGAACACGATGCCGTATCCCTTCACAGCGTTGGGCAGCGGGGCCAGTTCGAGGCGCTCGCGCACCGACGCGAACATGACGATGGCGATGGTGTATCCCGCGCCCACGCTCCCGGCGAACAGCAGCGCTCGCCCGAGGTCAAAGCGGTACTCCACCGTCAGGAAGGTGACCGCCAGTATGGCGCAGTTGGTGGTGATCAATGGCAGGTAGATGCCCAGTGCATTGAACAGCGCGGGAGCCGCGCGCTTCAGGAACATCTCCACCAGCTGCACCAGCGACGAGATCACCAGGATGAAGACAATAATCTTCAGGAACACCAGATTCAACGGCACCAGCACCAGCCAGTAGACGGCCCAGGTCGCCACAGTCGCCATCAGCATCACGAACAGCGTCGCCGCAGACATCCCCGTCGCAGAGGAAAACCGGTTGGAAACTCCGAAGAACGAGCAGAGACCGAGGAACCGCATGAGGATGATGTTATTGACGAAGACGGACGACACGATGATGGCGGTCAGGGGGGTGTGCTGGTTCACGACCGCTCTCCCGCACCTGCGGATTGCGCGCCGGCCGCGACCGGCGCGTTTCCACCGCCCGGCGCACGCGGCACACATACTGCACGCATCCCGCATGCATCGCACGCGGACGGCAGGTTGCTGATAACCGTCGCGCGGCGGCCGGACTTCCCTTCAATGTACTTGACAAGGGTGACCACCACTCCCAGCGCCAGGAACGCGCCCGGCGGCAGCACCATTGCCACCGCAGGAGTCTCCACGGGCAGCGCCGCGCCGAACACCGTGCCGTTGCCCAGGGCTTCCCGCAGCAAGCCCACCGTGACGATGGCGGCGGTAAACCCGGCCCCCATGCCTAGCGCATCGGCGGCTGACGCGAATATACCGTTGCGGTACGCGAACGACTCCGCGCGGGCCAGGATGATGCAGTTGACGACAATGAGCGGCACGAACACCCCCAGACTCTCCGACAGCGCCGGCGCGTACGCCTGCATCGCGTAGTCCACGACGGTGGTGAACGTGGCGATGATCACGATGAACACCGGAATGCGGATCTCCTGGGGAATCAGCGACCGGAGCGCGGATACCAGAACGTTGGAGCACAGCAGCACGAACGTCGCGGCGATTCCCATGCCCAGCGCGTCATTGGCGGAGGTGGAACACGCCAGCACCGGACACAACCCGATCATCATGATGAGCACCGGGTTCTCGCGGAACCCACGCACGAGCGCGTCGCGGATAACCTTCATGGCGTCAGCTCCTCGACCGCAGGCGAGCGCTGCCTGCTGCTCCCGTCCGGATCTCCGGGCACCGCGCTGGACGGTTCAACCGACAATTGCCGGCGCAGTGCCGCCGTGGTCTGCCGCACGTCGTGTACTCCGGCGGGTTCCGCTGGTGCGATCCGGATCCCGTCATTGGACGATACTGTGGCATGCATAGAAGCCGCCGTCCCTCCGCCATCGAACAGCCGGATCTCCCGCGACGTGCCGACGGCAGCGCCTGTGGATACCGCCGCGCCATCCTCTGGACGGCGGCGCGGGAGCGGTCGTTTCACCGGCGCTGAGGACACCGGCTGTTCCGGCGGCACCGGAGACGCCGCTGGCGGAACCAGCCCGGGGTCCGCGGACACGCGCGCCAGTGCACCGGCGATCGCACGCGAGGTGATGGTCGCACCGGACAGTGCATCCACCGTGCCGCCGGCACCGTCGCGCGACAACAACAGGGCGGACCCAGCCTTGCCAATGAAACGCTGCAGAAAACCGGGCGAAACAACTTTCGCCCCCAGTCCCGGCGTCTCCCGGTGCGACAGTACGCGCACCCCCAGCAGGGTCGCCGACGACCCTACGAACGCCGCCACGTACTCGATGTCCCCGCCGTACCCGCGACAGACGTCCCGAACCAGCACCCCCGCGAGCGCACCTGAAGAATCCACGGCATCCTCAACCGCGCGGTAGGGGACCGACCCGGATCGGACACGGAACTCCGCCGCCGCCGGAACCAGCGCCTGCTTGAAGCGTAGTTCGCGTGCGGCGCGATTGCGTTCGATCAGCGGCCGGGTCACCGAGTAGAAAAACGACAGCCCGAACCCGGACACCGCGCACACCGTGGTCAGCACCATCACGAACCGACCGATCGTCACGACGCCCTCCGGCCGACACCGAACGGCTTGCGCACCGTCACCCGATCGATGAGCGGAACCAGCGTGTTCATGATGAGTATGGAGAAACAGACCCCTTCGGGATATGCGCCCCAGAACCGTATCAGCACGGTCAACAGCCCGCACCCCACGCCGAACAGCAGTTTGCCGCGGGGAGACACCGGCGAGGTGACCGGATCCGTCGCCATGTACAGCGCACCCAGGAACAACCCGCCCGACAGCAGGTACACCCCCAGGTGCGCTGGCGCTACCACCGCCGTCACCGCAACCACCGTCCCGATGAACGCCAGCGGGATGAGCGGCATTACCTGGCGGCGCGCCATCAAGTACAGGAAACCCAGCACCAGCAGGATCTCAGAGGACTCTCCCAGTGAGGACCCGTGCCAACCGAATGCCAGCACGGGCGCCGGCGGGATGGCGGCCGCTTGTTCCGGGAAATGTTTGAGGATACCCAGCGGGGTCGCCCCAGAAACGCCGCTGACGGAAGCCGACGCCACACCATCCACCGCGAACCGCGACAACTGCTGCTGGAACGATATCTGCAGGAAGGCCCGGCCCACCAGCGCCGGATTCCAGATGTTGAACCCCAGTCCCCCGAACAGCTGCTTGGCGAACACCACCCCCACCGCCGCACCCAGTGCGGCCATCCATAGCGGAATGCCCACCGGCAGCGTGAACGCCAGCAGTACGCCGGTCACCAGCGCGCTCAGGTCACCAACGGTGGACTGCCGGCGGCGCAACAGGTTGCAGATACGTTCCGCCAGCACCGCGGCGGCACCGCACACCGCGACGACCAGCCCCGCCCGCCACCCGAAGAAAAACAACGATCCGGCACCCGCGGGAACCAGTGCGACGAGCACGTCGCGCATCATTCCCCGAACGGAGTTGCCTGCGGTAACGTGCGGCGACGGCTCCACGATGAGCTGTGCGACGGATCGTTCGTTCATGTGGTTTTTGTTTTCCGGGCCCGCAGTATCGCCTTGGCACGGCGCACCTGTGCCACGATCGGCCGTCGCGATACACATACGTACGCGCAGCAACCGCACTCGATGCAGTCCAGGGGCCGGAACCGCGCCGCATCATCCCAGCGCTCGCGCTCGGCGTACACGCTCAGGAAGTTGGGCATCAGCCCCATGGGGCAGACCATGACACACTTGCCACAGCGGACACAGGGACCCGACGGCACCGGCTCTTCCGCGCGCAGCAGCACAATTCCGGATGTCCCTTTCACCGTGGGTACATCCCAAGTACCCTGCGCGACACCCATCATCGGTCCGCCGAATACGACCCGCCGTATCGCGGCGGTGTCAATGTTGAGTATTTTCACCAGGTCGGAAAGCACCGTGCCCATCGGGACGATAAAGTTGCCGTGCCGCTGGATGTCTCCGGTGATCGTCACCGCCCGCTCGGTCAGCGGGATGCCGTGCATGATGGCGCGACTCACCGCGGCGAGCGTGGCGACATTGTGCACCACCACACCCACGTCGATTGGCAGGCCTCCGGATGGGACCTCACGCCCCAACACCTGTGCGATCAGCTGCTTCTCAGCCCCCTGGGGGTACCGCACCGGGACCGGTCGCACCTCCACGTTGGCCACCTTGGCCGCCCCCGCACGCATCCGGTCAATGGCTTCTGGTTTGTTCTCCTCGACAGCGACAACGGCACGACCAGCATCCAGCACGTGCATGGCGATGCGTATTCCGTCGAATATGGCCGCCGTATCCTCCTGCATCAGTTTGTCGTCGCAGGTGAGGAACGGCTCGCACTCGCAGCCGTTGACCAGCAGCACGTCCACCTCTTTGCCCGCCGGCGGGCCCAGCTTTACATGGGTGGGAAACATCGCGCCGCCCAACCCCACCACGCCCGCTTCCTGCAACACCGCGATAATCGCGGCGCGATCGTGACGGTAGTAATCGCGATATTTCGGCACCCCCGCCTCAACCGTACGGTTGGCACCGTCGCTTTCAATGACAATCGCGGGCAGACGTTCTCCCGTGGCCGGATGCGGCCACGGTTCGATGGCCTTGACCGTTCCGGATACCGACGCGTGCACCGCCGAGGAGATGAACCCGGAAGGCTTCGCCACCTGCTGGCCGCGCAGCACCTGATCCCCGGGCTTGACCACCGGTTCGGCGGCGGCGCCGGCATGCTGCGCAAGGTGCAACACCACGCGGGGCGGCGTCTGAACCGGTTCCAGACGGTACAACCGCGCCCGTTTCTCGGAACGCGGATGGATCCCTCCCCGAAACGACGCCGCCATGGGTGACACCTATGCCTGGGCGGTGGGTTCCAGCAGCCCGAAGCGTTTCACATTCTCCTGGACCACGGCTCTCCAAGCTTCCAGCGCCTGCGCACCCGCCTCGCCCTGGAACAGGTGGTTGTACCGCCGCTGCAGTTTGAGGTACTCTTCCACCGGCTTGAGCTCCTTGAACTTCTTCACATTCACCAGCTCGCCGTTCTTGTACTCCACCAACGGCCAAATACCCGTTTCCACGGCGAGACGCCCGATCTCAGCGGTCAGCGACACATCCGACTGCCATCCCAGCGGACACGGGCACAGGATGTGCAGGAACTTGGGCCCTTTCATCTTGTGCGCTTCTTTCACGCGGCGCTGCAGATCCAGCGGCACGTGCACCGACGCCGTCGCTACATACACGCAGCGGTGCGCCAGCGCGATGTCCACCAGGTTTTTCTTGAAACTCAAACTGCTGCGCACATTCCCGGCCGCCGCATTCGGCCCCACGGGCGTGGTGGTGGTACGCGATCCGATGGGAGTGAGCCCGGAACGCTGGATCCCGGTGTTCATGTACGCCTCGTTGTCATAGCAAATGGTCAGGATATCCTGTCCGCGCTCCCACAGCCCCGAGAACGCCTGCAACCCGATGTCCCCGAAACCCCCGTCGCCCGCCTGGGCGATGAGGTTGATGCCCTCCTTGGCGCCGAGGTGTCGCAACGCCGCCTCCACTCCCGACATCACCGCCCCGGTATTCTCGAACAGCGAGTGGATAAACGGCACCCGCCAGGAAGAGTACGGATACCCCGTCGAGAACACCTCTAAACATCCGGTGTTGTTGCCGACGATGGTGTTCTTCCCCGACGCGTCAATGACCAGGCGCGCCGCCAGCGACTGGCCGCACCCCGCGCAGGCCGTGTGACCCGGCGCGAAGAGAATCTTTTCGTCAATCATGGGAGTCGGTCCTCCTCAGATGAAACTGCCCAGATTTTCCTGCTTGACGTTCATGAACTTCGCGGATACGCGTTCCCTGGCGTCCACCGCAGCCAGAATCTCATCCAGCGCCACGTCACGACCGCCCAGTCCGCACACATACCCGTTCACCGCGACCTTCGCGCCCGCTCCGTACAGCGCCGAGGTCACCTCGGTGTACACCGGACCGTCAGCACCCAGCGAGATGCACTTCTCAAACACCAGTACATCCTTCGCCTTCGCCAAGGCGCGCACCAGCGCCTCCTTGGGGAACGGCCGGTACGTCACCAGCCGCACCACCCCCACCTTCCGGCCCTTGGCCCGCAGCGCGTCCGCAGCCTCCTTCAACGTACCGCACAGCGACCCGAACGACAGCAGCACCGTCTCGGCGTCCTCCATCCGGTACTCTTCCAACAGCCCGAACGCCTTGCGGCCGAACGCCGCCGTAAACTCGTCGGCGACCTTCTGCACCTTCGCCATTACCTCTCGGTTCAACGTCTCCTGGATGGCGTAGCGTTGCTCCAGGTAGTACTCCGGCCCGCACAGCGGTCCCAGCGTCATCGGATTGTTGACATCCAGCTTGTACGGCGCCCGGTACGCCGGCAGGAACACGTCCACCGCGCTCTGTTCCGGGAACTCCACCGCCTCAAACCCATGACTTAGCGTGAACCCGTCGATGTTGACCACCACCGGCAGCATAATGTCGGGATCCTCGCCGATCTTGAACGCCTGCAGGTGCAAATCACAGGACTCCTGCACACTCTCCGCGAACAGCTGCACCATGCCGGCATCCCGCACCGCCATGATATCCTGCTGGTCGTTCCAGATATTGATGGGAGCCGACACCGCACGGTTCACGCAGCACAGCACCACCGGCAGCCGTATCCCTGCGATGTTGAACAGGACCTCCGCCATCAGCAGCAGCCCCTGCGACGAGGTGGAAGTGTACGCACGCACCCCGGCGGCTGACGCTCCCAGCACGCAGCTGGCGGCCGAATGCTCCGACTCAACGTTGACGAACTGACACTGCAATTTCCCCTGCGCGATCAGGTCGGCGAGGTTCTCCACGATGTGCGTCTGCGGCGTGATCGGGTAAGCGGAAATGACCCCGGGTCGGCACAGGGCGACCGTCCGCGCGATGGCATCCGCGCCCTCCAGGAACTGTTTCATGTGAACGATCCTCCCCCTTAGCGCTTCTCGGCGACCATCTCGATATCATGCACCGGACACACGGCGACGCACAACCCGCAGCCCTTGCAATAATCGAGATCGGTGTCGTAGCTCTTCTTGGAGCCGGAGATGCATCCCTCGGGACAGATCAGGAAACACGCCCGGCACCCCGTACAGTTCTTATGCAGGTACTGCGGCCTCTTGCCGGAACGCCACGACCCTGTCTTGTTGGAGAGGGATGCGGCCGGCTTTACGTGCATCTTGGCGAACATGGGTTATCCTCCATGGACGAACGCCGGGCACCGCGGCCCGGCGGTCATTTCACCTGCTTGATGAACTCGTTTCCGGCGGCGGCCAGCTTCACATTGACATCCAGCAGCTTGCCCGGGAAACGCTCCTTCATGGCCTCATTGAGCTTTTCCAGAGAAAACTCCGGCGCCAGCGCACACAGAGCGCCCAACAGCACAGTGTTGGCCAGCGGCCTGCCGGCGATCTTCATCGAGATATCGACGGCGGGTACCGAAATAACCTTCTTCCCGTCCGCCGACGGGAACGCGTGAGTGGAATTGACCACCGCGATACCGCCCTGCTTCAACGTATCGGCGGGATCGCGCTGCACAAAGAGCGTGTCGTCAACAACCACCGCGAAATCTGCCAGCTTGATCTGGTTGCGCAGACGAATGGGATTGGCGTCAAACCGCAGGAACGCATTCATCGGCGCCCCCATACGCGCCGCACCGAAGTGGGGAAACGCATAGGCGTACTTCCCCGCCTTGATGAGCGAAATGCCCAGCACCTGGGCGGTCGTTATTGCCCCCTGCCCGGCCCGGGCGAACACAATTACCTCTTTCATGCGATGATCCCCTCGTGTATGGCGGAAGTGGACTACTCCGCCTTGATGGCCTCGGTCGGACAATTGGCGACCGCTTCCTTCACCTGCTCGACGAGGTTTGCGGGAACCTCGGCCGCCTTGACCTCGGCCGTATCACCGCTCATGACAAACACATCCGGACAGGTGTCGGCACACAGACCACAACCCGTGCACAGCTCCTTTTCAATACGCACCCTCATGATTCTCCTCCTGGGAAATGGAGTGGATGGCCGCGACATACCCCCGCCTGGCATATTGACACAGGCGTACCATGAGACACAAGGGACTTCCGCGAAAGAAACACACCATGCGAGAGACCGCACAAACCTGCGGGTTGTCCCCATACTATAAAAACACCGGGTGAAAGTCAAGGGGAGCGGCCGGGGTGCGTTGCTACGTGCATCCAGACCCAGACCCGGTTGGTCGGGGTTCATGGTCGTCCGCGGCTTCGGCGATAGCGTCATTGTTCAGCCGGATGAGGCGGCACCAGCGTGGTTTTGGGCTGGGGAGAAGGTCATGGGCGGGTGTTTGGGTACTGAAGTGTGCGATGGACGAGAGACTAGATGGCAGACGGCAATACGGAATACGGTAATCCCTGGACGTCAGCCGGACATCAGCCACTTCCACGCAGGCACCATCCTGACGACCCGCCCGGCGACCTTCCGCTCCCCTTCTTCGTCCATCGTGACAACCGTCATCCCGGCTTCACCACCCAATTCCTTCGCGGCCGCCTTGAGACCGGACAATTCCCGCGCAAGCGTCTCGGGGTTGGAAACCTCCGCGCAGGATTGTATCAGTTCTTTGAGCAGATCCGAGCGCCGCACGACAAAATCCACTTCCTTGCCGTTGTAATTCCTCCAGAAGTTCACCCGGTCGTCCGGACCGAGCCGGCGCACCAACTCCATGAGGACGGCGTTCTCCAGGAGCCGCGCGGTATTCCGAGAGAACGCGACAGAACCCGCGGCGATGAATCCGTTGTCCACGACATACACCTTCCGCGAGGTCTGCATCTGGTGCTTCACCTTGGGCGACAGAACGAACAGAGAACGCAGGAAGTATGCGTCTTCCAGATACTCCAGATACCGCTGGACGGTTGATTTCCCGACCTCATATTGCATGCTTTTGAGACTATGGTACGTCTTGCTTATGGAAAAGTATGTCGAGTTCAACAACAGGCGCACGACCGCAGACAGACTCTCCTCATTCTTGATGCGGTACCGCTCGGCTATATCGCGCCGGATAAGGGTCCGAAGGTACTCCTGCAGAACATCCAGCTTGCGTTCCGCAGGCATCAGCACCACCTCCGGCATGCCCCCGTAGGCCAGGTACCCGGCAAGCGATGACGACGACGGGAGCTCGTCCCCCGAGAACCGCAGGTACTCACGGTACGACAACGGATGCAACGTCCGCTCCAACGCGCGGCCGCGCAACTCCGTGGGAAGTTCATGGCTGGACACTTTTGACGAGGAGCCGGTAACACACAGGCGAATATCTTCAGTATCATAGACACGGCGCAACCACCGGCTCCAGTCGGGCATGACGTGGAGTTCGTCCAGGAACAGGTACTTCGGCAAACGACCGTATGCCTGTTTGATCGCCGGCAGGAGCTCGCTGAGGAATCCCGCCCTTTGCGGGATACGCTCATCCTCAAAGTTGATGTACACAACATCAGTGCGCGAAAACCGCTCAAGAAGGTGACGGACGGCGTGCAGCACAAGCCACGTCTTTCCGACGCGGCGGAACCCGGTGACGGCGACTATCTTGGACGGATTGAGACCGAGGTCCCGGGTGATATCCACGTCACGCGCAACAGGTTCCGGGAGTTTCCGCTCCTTCCATTCCGCCAAAATTGTACCCAATGGATCGTTCATGGTACAATTCTGTTACAATATTGGACTATAGAAGTCAACGGGAAGGCGGGATTGGGCCCAAGAAATTCCGAACTCACGAGTACCCTAAGAACTCGGTACTCTTAAGCTAAGAACTCGGTACTGTCAAGAAAAGCACATCGGGGTTGTAATTAGTCATCGTAGGCATGGGCCACCTCCAGAAAATGCACCGTCGGGTACTCTTTTACCGGCTCAGGAATGAAGACTTCCTCGCCCAGGTCGGAAAAGAGCAGCCGCTCACGCATTGAGCCTTTGTTGATCAGCGCAGGAAAAGCGAAATCCCGCCGCTTGATCATGCTGCCGTTGACCAATGACCATTCGGGGAAAATGATCGGCCGGGGATGCTCGCCTACGGTTTTTAGGGTGAGGGCGTCGCCGTTGATGATGTTTTTCTTGAGAATGTAGCGCACCGTTTCGCGGCATAGCTCGCGGGCTTTGCTTTGAAAAAGCCGCGTGTATGCCGCATCAAAGACCGCAAACAGTCGTTTGCGGCACTCCGCGGCGTTGTCTTCCAGAAGTTCAATGCCGTAGATGGACGATACGGCAAGGACGGCGTAGCGTTCGTATTCCAGCTGGTTCGCGCTGTAGCGGCTCTCGACGACCCTCAGCTTGCGTTCCAGGATTTCAATGAGGAAGTTGCCGGTCCCGCAGGCCGGTTCAAGGAAGCGCGAGTCAATCCGTTCGGTCTCCTGCTTGACGAGATCGAACATCGCATTGACGATGTGCTTTGGCGTCAGCACCTCGCCGTACTGGGCGACACGGTCTTTGGATTTCACATGTGTCATCATCGCTTTTGCATATCCACAATAGCAGGGCTAACGCTCAGCATCAGCGGCGGCGCGCAGCGCCGTCGGCTGCATGCTGTTGTTGGGCAGCACTCTACCGACTGCCCATTCATGAAGGAATGACAACCCACATCGCGAGACAAATCATTGCTCCCAGGGTGAGATAGAATGGCCAGATCGAGAACGAGCCCAGTGCCTGGAAGACCTTCTTAACGAGCGATCCCTTTGGTACGACAGCGTATAAATCCGAAGTTCTCACCTTCCCGCTGTGAACCTTGTCGATAAACTCGTTGTACGATGTACGGAAGCACCGTTCGAGAGCTAAGTAGTAGGCGTCAAGCACAAGAAAAAGCAAAGTCGGGATGCCAGCAATCAAAGCGTAGCTGGGTTTACCCTTGTCAGCCACGATCACAAGAATACCCGCGACCAGCGTAATACACCAAGCCTTGCAAGACGCGCTGTTGGTGGCCATCCGCTGGATGACCGCCTGAGCAATCCCGAGGTGAGCTTGAACTGCCGGGGATTCTTCGCTGTAGGTTCGTTCGTCAGACATTGCCGCATAGCCTCACGCGTTGTTCCGGATATTGATGGCTTCCTCTACCCAGTCTGCCAAGTTCTCCTTGATGTAGTCATAGACGTTTGTGCTGTTCGAGTAGGGAGGATCGTAGGCCTTGACGATCGAGGACAGCATATTCCCGGTGTTGCCGTACGGAATGCTGGCGAACGGGTTGGCACCTTTCGACGATTGCTTCCCGTCGCTGTCCTTGAGATTATGTATGTAGACGCCGACCACGCCCTTGCCCTCGTCCCATCCCTTAACGATTTCGTAGTTGATCCACTTTCGGCCAGCGGTATTCGCGCCGATGAGGACGATTACGCAGGACTTCCCGTCCATCTGCTCCGCAATCCATTTCTTGATCTTCTCGTCACCGCCTTGCGTGATGGTTTCCCAGTCGTTGTCGGAACACGGTCGGTTTCCATCGACCACACCCATGTTTCGCACCTGGGAGGCGCGCCAGTTGTCTGGCTTGTAGTGGAAACTGTAAAAGGTTCTACGTGTCATTGTTCATCCTCCTTCAGGGTTTGTTGCTGCCCAACGGCTCGCGCTTCAGCCGCGCCGCGAAGCGCAGCGGCGCGGCGTCGGCTGCAACCCGTTGTTATGTGTTTAACTTCCGTAAGAGGGTACCGTCTGTTCTATAACTACGAACGCCCGCACAGTTCGCTGGGATACCGAACGCCGGTAGAGTTCGAAGCATCTCAGCTCGCCGCCAACGATGGCCTTGAAAACGAGAAACTTTGTATCGGCATGGCGCAGGAGAACGAATCCAAGGCTTTACTTATGACTGGATTATAAAGGTGATAGGCCACCAGCTCACTTCGGCTCAGCTCTGACCCCCTAGTTTTTCAAGTGAGATCGATTCTAGACTACCTCCCGATTATGTATCGCTGCATTGACTTGTGTAAGCGTTCACTGTCATCGGCTGGAGCAGCGCTTTGTTGTTCCGGATTAGTATCGTCACGTACTTCACGTACTATCTCCGAAGCGATATTTGGGATTGAGACCCGACTTTTGGTAATAGACGTCGGACTCGTCTTCAGCATTCTTCTTGCATAGACAGGCATATCTCTGACCTATCAAGTTCTTGTGGTGACTCACATAACAATTGGAGTCGTAGATTTCTCGAAAGCCAACCATTGTGAGCCAAGCTTTGATTGCCCCTGCTGTTGGCAAGTGCGTAACTGTTCCAGTTTGACGATATGTTTCTGGATAGTGAATCTCGACGTAGGATCCATTCCTCAGTGCCTTGGCTAGTCTGAGGGTAGCACTTTCCAATACAAGATATCCTCCGACCTCCAATAAGCGGTAAAGCTTACGGAGCATCCGCATTTGTTCCGCATTATGATATAGCACACCGGTACACTATATTAGGCGAAATCTGCCAAGTGCCTCGTATTCTTGCATTGTCATGTACATAAAGTTTGCCTCAATGTATTTTTTCTGGCAGGTGATTTGGTTGAGCCAGCGCTTGTTTCCCTCCAGCTTCTCTGGAAGATCTATCATCACTAATTCTACAGGGAGCAACGAGGCGAGCCTTTGGCTATCGAAACCATCTTTCGAGCCAATCTCCAGTATCCTGCTGCCGTGAAAATACCCCATTCCCACTCTCTCCAAGAGCTCATCAAACAGAACCTTTCGGTACATCAGGGGCTCGGATCCCGGAGGTTTTCGATATAGTAACTTGATAACAGCTTGCGCTATTCTTTGCATTGTAGGGGGAAGATTCTGAGACACTGATTTCAGCAATCTCCTCACAGTGGCACCTCTCATTTCATGATCTTGTCGCGAAAGAAGTCCAAGGTTCGTTTTCCCGCGCTATACTAGAGCTTCTTGTTCAAGCCCATCGTTGGCAGCGATCTAAGATGCGGCTGGTCGTCGTGGATGAATTGATATTGGTCGCGCACTGCACACAGCATACATATTACCTTTTTTTCATTTTTTGTCAACAGATGTTTTGGGCATCATTTACTGACGGGTTACGGAGACTGTTTACTCAACACTGGCGCAACGAATTGGGATATCAATATCTGTCATTGCGCTACGGTCAGGCAACTTCCGCCAGACACCGGCACGGATAAGGGAGAGGCTTGATTCCGGTGCCCCGCGCTACGGCGAACCGGATACCTGAGAACAGCAACCCTTCTTCGCCGTTCTCACCTCCCCCCTCTTTACTCAACCGGCGGGTGAACAGACCGTTAGCGATCGCGCGGCTCAAGACAACGCGCGGGGCGCTGATGCCGCCTCACGCAGCAGCGCCTCGCCACAGAGCACGAGCCCCCCGGCTCGGGCGTGTATGGAAACCCGCCGCCCGACCGCCATTCCCATTCCTTGACTTCTTCCCGGCGAATACAGTATACTTAGTTCTGTTTCCCTAAACATTTCGCCAATGGAGATTCCTGCTTTGAACAAGCCAAACACCGACCTGCCGACCGCGTACACCCCACGGGACGCGGAGGAAGCCGTCCATTCCTTCTGGCAGGGGCGCGCCATCGGCGGTTCCGCACCCGACTCCCGGGAACCCTATGCCATCGTCATTCCGCCGCCCAACATCACCGGCGCGTTGCACATGGGCCACGCCCTCAACAACACCTTGCAGGACGTGATCATCCGGTGGGCCCGTATGACCGGGTACAACGCCTGCTGGGTGCCCGGGTGCGACCACGGTGGCATCGCCACCCAGAACGTGGTGGAACGGCTCCTCCAGAAGGAACAGCGCAAGCACCGCCACGACCTGGGCCGCGACGGGTTCCTGGAGTTCATGTGGGATTGGCGCCGTAAAACGGGCGACACCATTCTCATGCAGCTGCGCCGCATCGGGTGTTCCTGCGACTGGGAACGCACCCGCTTCACCATGGACGAGACGTGCTCGGCCGCGGTGTACCGGGCGTTCATCACTCTGTACGAACAAGGACTCATCTACCGGGGAAACCGTATCGTCAACTGGTGCCCGCGCTGCCGCACGGCGCTGGCGGACATTGAAGTGGAGTATCGCGAAAACAAAGGATCGCTGTGGCACCTGCGCTACCCGCTGAAACAACCGGTCGGCAGCCGCACCCACATCGTAGTGGCGACCACGCGCCCGGAAACCATGTTGGGAGACACCGCGGTGGCGGTCAATCCGTCGGACGAGCGCTACGCCGGGCTGGTCGGCGCGACGCTGATACTGCCGCTGCTCAACCGCGAGATACCCATCGTCGCCGACGAACTGGTGGACGCCGGTTTCGGAACCGGGGCCGTCAAAGTGACCCCCGCTCACGACCCGGTGGACTTTCAGATCGCGCAGAATCACCGGTTGCCGTTCCTCAAGGTGATTGACGACGACGGCAGGATGCAGGACGTGGGACCGTACTCCGGGTTGGACCGCTTTGAGTGCCGCACACGGGTGGTCGCCGATCTGGAAACGCGCGGCCTGCTGGAAAAGACCGAGCCGTACCGCCACAATGTGGGAGCTTGCTACCGCTGCGCGACGGTGATTGAGCCGACCACCTCGGACCAGTGGTTCGTGCGGATGGAGGGGCTGGCGCAGCGCGCCGCGGACGCCATCGCCGCCGGCCGCGTGCGATACCACCCGGAGAACTGGAAGGACAACACACTGGCGTGGCTGGCCAACATCAAGGACTGGTGCATCTCCCGTCAGATCTGGTGGGGCCACCGCATTCCGGTGTGGTACTGTGACGCCGGCCGCCGGAAAGCGGAGGCATCGCGCGGGGCGGATCCGGGTTGCCCGCCCATCGCGTCGGCGGGCAGGCCGGAGCGCTGTCCCGCCTGCGGATGCGCCGAACTGACACAGGATCCCGACGTGCTGGATACGTGGTTCTCCTCCGCCCTATGGCCGTTCTCGGTGTTCGGCTGGGGTGTCAATCCTGACCGGCGCACCAACCGGGACCTGGCGTACTACTACCCTACGAAGGTGCTGGTGACCGGCTACGAGATCCTGTACCTGTGGGTGGCGCGCATGATCATGATGGGACTGCACTTCCTGGACGAAGTGCCGTTCGGCGACGTGTACGTCCACGGCATCGTGCGGGACGCCCACGGGAAAAAGATGTCCAAGTCGCTGGGCAACGTCATCGACCCGCTGGAAAAAACGGCGGCGTATGGCACCGATGCGCTGCGGTTCGCGCTGGCGCACTCTGCCATGGCCGGCAAGGACCTGCACCTCACCGAGGAGCACTTCGTCTCGGCACGCAACTTCATGAACAAGCTGTACAATATGACCCGGTTCGTGCGCATGAACCTGCCGGAACGTGCCGGGAACAACACCGACACCATCGCCCGCGAACGGAACCGCCTGACCATCGCCGACGAGTGGATCCTGGGGCGGCTGTCGGAGGTCTCCGCAGGCATCACCGAGGCGTTCCGGGGGTACTTGATCGGGACGGCGGCACGGACGCTGCATGACTGTACGTGGTTCTCCTTCTGCGACTGGTACCTGGAAGCGGCGAAACTCGCCATGGCGGACACCCCGGAGCAGCGGCGGGTGTCGTCGGCGGTGCTGATGCACGTACTGGAGAACATCCTGAAGCTGCTGCACCCGTTCGCACCGTTCATCACCGAACACCTGTGGCGGTCACTGGCAGGCCTGCTGGATGATGCATCGGAGAGCCTGGCGGAGGCGCGGTTGCCTGAGCGGCTTCCCTTCCCCGCCGACGCCGCAAACGCCGGACTCTTCGAGTCGCTGATCCGCATCGTGAGCGAGCTGCGGTCGCTGCGTAACGAGTTCCGGCTGCCGCAGAACACCCGTCCCGACGTCACGCTGTCGCTGTCGCCGGCGATGGCCGAACAGCTGAAGCGGTACGAACAGTGGATTCTGCGGCTCGCGCAGGCCGGCTCGCTGCGGTTCGGCGACAAGGCGGCGCGCAGCGCCGCCGGCGTGATCACGCTGCACGACGGTTCGGCCGCGGAGGTGTCCCTCGCCCTGGAAGGACTGGTGGACGCCGGCAGGGAACGCGAGCGGCTGTCCCGGGAACTGGCCGAGGTGACGCGCTACCTCGCCGGAATGGAAACGCGGCTCGCCGACGAACGGTTCACCTCCCGCGCACCCGCCGAAGAGGTGGACAAGCTGCGCGGCAAGCACACCGCCGCCCTCGCCCGGAAACTGCGGCTGGACCAGCGTCTGCGGGAACTGGAGTCTTTCTCGTCGGAATCGCGTTGACAAACACGGGCCAAAAAATGTAATAAGGCTTTCTATGCGCCCCATTCGTGTTGTGCGCGGGTTTACCAAGTTTGCTGCGGGATCGTGCCTGTTTTGCATGGGCGACACGCATGTGCTGTGCAATGCCACGTTCCAGCAGGGCCAGCCGCCGCACCTCGCCGGTACCGCCGCAGGCTGGATCACCGCGGAATATGCGATGCTCCCGCAATCGGGAGACCGCCGCAATTCCCGGCAACAGATGCTCAACAACGGCCGCACTAAGGAGATCTCGCGCATCATCGGCCGTTCGCTGCGCATGGCGGCAGATCTGGAACACATGGGTCCGTTCACGGTCACGGTGGATTGCGACGTGCTGCAGGCGGACGGCGGCACGCGCACCGCTTCCATCAACGGCGCGTTCATCGCGATGCACGACCTGTTCACGCACATGCTGCGCCGCAAACTCCTGACACAGATGCCCATCCGCACACACATCGCGGCAATCTCGGCGGGGTTCGTGGAAGGCCGGGCGGTCGTGGATCTATGCAAGGACGAAGACAACAACGCCGACGCGGATATGACGTTGGTAATCAACGATCGGCGGGAGATCGTGGAACTCGCGTTCACCGCAGAAAAAAGCTCGCCCTCGATGGACGCGGTCGCGGGACTGGTGGGGCGCGCGACGAAGGACGCTCTGCGTATCATCGCATTCCACAAGCGACTGCTGGCCAGCGGACGGCGAACAGCACGGCTGTGACCCCATGAAAAAACGCATCGTGCTGGCGACGCGCAACGCCGACAAAGTCCGGGAGATACGCGCGATCTTTGAAGGTTCCGGTGTTGGAGTCGAGTTGCTGGGATTGGACGGCTTCGCCGGAGTGCCCGAAGTGGATGAGGACGGCGAGACCCTCAAGGCGAACGCCGTCAAGAAGGCGCGTACGGTGGGCAACCACACCGGACTGCCCGCCCTTGCCGAAGACACCGGCCTGTTCGTAGACTGTCTGGACGGCGCTCCCGGAGTCAGATCGTCGCGGTACGCCGACACGGATCCCCATCGGCACACCGCGACGTACGACGACAACTGCCGCAAGCTGTTGGCCGAGCTGCGGGGTGTCCCCCTGCGCAAGCGCACCGCGCGATTCACCTGCGTGGCGGCTTTCTATGCGCCGAGACTCAACAAGGCGTACACGCGCAGCGGCGAGGTTGAGGGTGTCATTACCGAGAAACCGTCGGGTGATCATGGGTTCGGGTACGATCCCGTGTTCCTGTACCCCCCTCTGCAGAAAACGTTCGCGGAGATGACCGCTGAGGAGAAGAATCGCATCAGCCATCGTTTCAAAGCGATGAAACGCATCGCCCAGCTCATGCGGCAGATGGGGTACTAGACCGCTGTCAGCGACAGAGTACCGGCATTGAGTGTTATTGCTTGAGTTCTTTGTAACTCTCTGTACGGTGTCCGGATAACCGCTCTCTTTCTTTGTGGAGAGGTAGCCGAGTGGGTCGCACCGCGACGAACAGGAGCGGTGCGACGGGCGCTGAGTGACTGCG
>Ga0308417_1000420_pt1 | contig 31347 bp, 24 predicted proteins | sample HotsprSampleOS65_FD_203528 | JGI IMG/M metagenome (GOLD analysis project Ga0308417, IMG submission 203528) | Hot spring phototrophic mat microbial communities from Octopus Spring, Yellowstone National Park, Wyoming, United States - 20090730_OS65 ...
CATCTACCAGGAAGGCCGGCATGGCGTGGGCCTGGCGCCGAAAGACCCGGTGCTTTCAACCTGGCCCGCGCGGCTGAAGGACTGGCTGATGGTGCGCGGCATCATCCCGGCGCGGTAACCGCGCCGCAGCGGGCCGCGTCTCTCGAGCGGCTGTGAAAACCTCGCTCGGCATCCTGATTTGCGCCCTGCTGCCGCTGGCCGCGCAGCAATCGCCGGAGCCGCCGCCGGAGCCGGGCCGCCCGGTGCTGCGCCGCGGCGGCCCTGCGCAGAAGCGCGAACCCGTCGAGGCGCCCGAAGACCGCCGCACCGCCGGGGCGCCGGTCCGCGAGGTCATCGTCGACGAAGAAGGGCGCACGGAAAAGGCGAATCCGGAAACGGAAGTCGGCCCCGCGGACGCCGGGCTGGTCCGGCGCGCGGCCGAAGCCGCCTTCGAGTTCAACGAGAAGCTGCCCAGCTTCATCTGCGACCAGTTCGTGCGCCGATACGAGAGCAGGACGCTGAAGCCGGAGTGGAAGTTGAAAGACCGCGTGCAGCTCGAGCTTGCCTACACGAAGGGCAAGGAGGAGTACCGCAACATCCGCATCAACGGGAAGCTGCTGAAGAAGGGCAGCCCGGAAGACTCGGGGTCCTGGTCCATGGGCGATTTCGGCACGACGCTGATGAGCATTTTCGCCTCCGCCCGCCCGGAGGACTTCCGGCTGCGGGGCGACTCCGAAGCCGCAGGCATCCGGGCGAAAGTCTTCGACTTTTCCGTTCCGAAAGAACGTTCGCAGTGGACCATCCGCTACGGGTATGCGGTGAAGCCCGCGCATGAAGGGGCGCTGTGGATCGACCCGGAAAGCGCCCGCGTGCTGCGGATCGAAATGAGCAGCCGCCGCCTGCCCGCCAATTACGACATCGACAAGGTCGAGATGACGGTGGATTACGGCTGGGTGGACATCGCCGGAACGCAATACCTGCTGCCGGTCCGCAGCGAAAACCTCGCGTGTTTCCGGGGCACGTTCACCTGCACGCGGAACGAGATCGAGTTCCGCAATTACCGGAAATTCGAGGTGGAATCGCAGGTATTGCAGGTGGAAAGCGAAGTCAGTTTCCCTGAAGCGGACGACGGCAAGCCGAAGCCGAAGACGGTCCCGCCCTCGATCACGCCGGAGCCGCCGAAAAAGAAAAAGCAGTGATCATTGCGCGCCTTTGGCGGCGACGAGCAGATCCGGGGCCGGGCGGGAGACCGCGGCAAATCCGGCTTCGCGCAGCCAGGCCGTGTACTCTTCTTCCGTGTACGTGGAGCCGCCCCTCGTGTTGACCAGCATATTGACGGCGAACAGAGCGGCATGCGGCGGCGAAATTTTGTCCGGGTTGAGGATGAAATCGCGGATCGCGAGGCGCCCGCCAGGCGCGAGGGCGCGGAAGCAGCGGCGCAGCAGCTCGCGGTTCTGTGCCGGATCGAACATGTGGCAGATGGCGGACAGCAGGATCAGGTCGTAGCCCTCGCCCAGCTCGTCGCGCAGCATGTCGCCGGCGCGCACCGTGACCCGGTCTTCGAGGCCCGCCTCGGCGATGAAGCGCTGCGCGATCCGGGTCACCGGCTCGCGATCGAGAATTTCCGCGCGCAATTCCGGGTTGGCTTTGGCGAAGGCGATGGAATAGACGCCCGAGCCTCCGCCCGGGTCCAGCATGCGCCGAACGCGGGATGCGTCCAGCGTGAGCGCCAGCTGCCCGGCGTCCGCGCGGGCGCGCCAGTGCATCGCCGCGATGAAGCTCTCCGTGCGCTCGGCGTCCTGCGCCTCGCTCACGGGCGGGCGCACGGCCGTACCGGCCCGCACGCAGGCGGTGAGCGTGGCCCATGAGTCGAAAAGGTGGACGGTGTGCATCAGCGCGGGCCGGGCGCAGTCCGGGCTGTCGGCGACGAGATAGCGCCGGGTGGCCGGGGTGTTGAAGAAAGAGGCGTCTTTCTTGACGAGCGCGCCCATGGCGGCCAGCGCGTTCAGCAGGACCTCGGTGGCGCGCGGATGCGTGCCGGCCTTGCGGGCCGCCTCCTCCGCCGTGGCGCCGTCGCCGATGGCGGTGAACAGGTCCAGCTCGACAGCGGCAAGAAGAATGCGGCTCTCCTGAAAGCCGCGCATTTTGGCCTGAAGCTCGTCGAACGTCAGTGGGGGCATGGTTCCGGGATCCGCTCCTTCGGTCAGCGACAGGAGCAACAGGCCCAGACACAGGGGCGGCAGCATGGTCTTCTCCTGTCAGTCCCATGCTACGCCGGTTGAGAGGACTTGTTCGCTTTGAGACGCGCCTGAGGCTTTGACAAACTCACGCGCCGGCCTCAGCGGCACCCGCAGGGGTCGCCTTTCAGCGCCAGCCAGCCCTCGCGGGCGATGATCGGCGTCATGACGAGGCCCGCTACCGGGTCGGCCCACCACCAGCCGAGAGTCGCATTCAGGACAAGGCCGCCGAGCAGGATGGCCGAAAGATAGCTGCACAGCAGCGTCTGCTTCGCGTCGGCGGCCATCGCGCCGCTGCCGATCTCCTTGCTTACCTGTTGCTTTTTCCGCGAAAGCACCGGCATGATCGCCAGCGAGCAGCAGGCGAGCACGATGCCGGGAACCGAACGCTCCGGCGCCTCCTGGCGGACCAGCTTCTCCACCGCCTCGTAGAGCACATATCCGGCCAGCAGGAAGAACGAGACGCCGATCAGGCGCAGCGCCCGCTGCTCGAATTCCTCCCTGCGGCAGTGGTCGTCCAGCCGCAGCCGCCACAGCATCACCGCGCCGGAGATGCTCTCGATCACTGCGTCGACGCCGAAACCCACCAGCGCAATGCTGCCCGCGATGACGCCGGCCGTGATCGACACCACCGCCTCGATGACGTTGTAGCTCAACGTGATGTATTCGAGCCGCAAGCCCCTCTGCACCTGCGCCTGCCGCCCGGCCAGCCCGGCTCCTGCCATCCCTTCCATTGTCAAACAACCGGGCGCGGCGCGGCATTTCGCACCTCGCTATCCTGAGAAGGAAAGGCATCCATGATGAAACGAACCAGGTTGTTCCTCCTCGCCCTGCTCGCCGCCTTCCTCGTCCACGCCGACGAGGGGCTCTGGCTGTTCAATGCGATCCCCGAGTCGCAGCTGGCCTCGAAATACCGCTTCAAACCTTCCAGGGAGTTTCTCGACCACCTGAGGCTTTCTTCCGTCCGCTTCGGCGGGGGCTCCGGCTCCTTCGTCAGCCCGAACGGCCTCATCTTTACGAACCATCACGTCGCCTCGCGCTGCATCCAGAACGTGAGCTCGAAGGAGCACAACTACATGCGGGACGGCTTCTACGCGGACTCCCCGGAGAAGGAGCTGAAGTGCCCGGGGCTGGAAGTGCAGGTCCTGCTGGAGATCGAGGACGTCACCGGGCGCGTCAACGGCGCGCTGACCGTCCCCCCGTCCCACCCGCAAGCCGCTGCGCAGCGGCGCGCCGCGATGAATGCGATCGAGAAGGAATGCATGGACCGCCACGGCGGCGCCTGCACCGTGGTCACGCTCTATTCGGGCGCGCTTTACCATTTGTACCGCTACAAGAAATACACCGACGTGCGGCTCGTCTTCGCACCGGAAGAAGCGATCGCCTTCTTCGGCGGCGATCCGGACAACTTCACCTACCCGCGCTACGATCTCGACATCACCTTCCTGCGCGCTTACGAGGACGGCAAGCCCGCCTCCACGCCGCATTATCTGAAGTGGTCGCGCACCGGGCCGCGCGAGGGCGAGCTGGCGCTGGTGAGCGGCCACCCGGGGTCCACGGACCGGTTCATCACGCTCGCGCAGCTCGAATACCTGCGCGACGTCAGCTACCCCCGCTCGCTGCGAAACCTCTCCGCGCTGATCCGGGCCCTGAAGGAGTTCGGCTCGAAGAGCGAGGAAAATCACCGCGTGGCCCGCGACAAGCTGTTCGGCGCCGAAAACTCCTTCAAGGTGCGCGACGGCGAGCTGAAGGGCATGCAGGAAGCATGGCTCATCGAGGCAAAGCGCCGGAGCGAGCAGCAGCTCCGCGAGGCCATCGCCGCCAATGCGAAGGCGAGGGAGGAAGTCGGCGACGCGTTCGAGCAGATCGCCGCCGCCTATGCCCGGTGGCGGCCGCGCTCGGCCGAGTACGCGCTGGAGTCCGGCGCCCCGCTGTGCGACATGTTCGCCTGGGCGCGCGCGCTGTACCGCCTGGCCGAGGAGCGCGCCAAGCCCAACAGCGAGCGCCTGCGCGAATACAGCGATGCGGCGCTGCCGTCGCTGGAGCTCCGCCTGTTCGCCGCAACGCCGGTGAATTTGGAGCTGGAAGCGCTGATGCTCGAGAAATATTTCGAGTTTCTTCTGGGCGAGCTGGGCCCGTCGCATCCGGTGGTCAGGGAAATCCTGAACGGAAAGACGCCCGCGGAGGCGGCCCGCGGCTACATCTTCTCCTCGAAGGTTCACGAAGTCGCCGAGCGGAAGCGGCTCGCCGCAGATCCGGCGGCGGCGCGCGCCTCCGACGATGGCATGATCCGGCTGGCGCGCATGCTCGACCCGCACGCGCGCGCCATCCGGAAGGCGTTTGAAGAGGAGGTCGAGAGCGTCGAGCGGGCGGCCAGCTCGCGCATCGCCCGCGCCCGCTTCGCCCTGTACGGGATGAGCGTCTATCCCGATGCCACCGGGTCGCTGCGATTGTCCTTCGGCGCCATTCAGGGATACCGCAATGCCCAGGGGCAGCCCGTGCGCTGGGCTACCGACTTCGACGGGCTGTACCGCCGGGCCACCGGCGAGGACCCGTACCGGCTTCCGGCCCGCTGGCTGGAACGAAAGGCGGCGCTCAATCTGAAAACGCCCTTCAATTTCGTCTCCACAGCGGACATTATCGGCGGCAATTCCGGCTCGCCTACCGTGAATGTGCGCGGCGAAGTGATCGGCATCGTTTTCGATTCGAACTACGAGGCGATGCACAACCGCTTCGTCTACGGCATGGACCGCGGGGAGCGCTGCGTCCACGTGGCGTCCAACGGCATCATTGAGGCGCTGCGGTCAGTTTACGGCGCGGAGCGCGTGCTGGCGGAACTGGGCTTCGCAAAGACGGCGAAGTAACAGTCGAAACATACTGTGCGCCGTGCGCCGCGGAAGACCGCCGGGAGGGTGCCGTCCATCCAGGCCCGGATGTGCGCGGCGTTTTCGCCGGCGGCGACGGCCGCGGCGACGTTCGTCTCCGTCATTATGTAAGACGCAAAGGAGCCGGCGTCGTACGGCTCCTGTTCTTCGAACACGAGCGCGGAAACGGGCTCGAGGAGTCCCGCGCAAAGGCGTGCCAGCGTTGGCGGGTCGAGGGGGACGGCGCCATCGTCCGGTTTCGGGTAGCGCGCAAGGAACCCGCGGAACCACTGCGTGAGCGACGCGTCCACGCCTGCAAAGCGGCTGCCGGGAGCGAAATCGTACACGATGAGCAGACCGCCGGGCGCGAGCACGCGCGCAGCTTCGCGCAGCGCGGCGCCGGCATCGGCGTAGTTCAGGCTGCCGGCGGCAGTGATGGCCGTGCAGGAGCCTGCGGCCAACGGCAGCTGTTCCATGCGGGCGGCGAAAAACGGCACGCCGGGCAGCAGGCGCGACGCCAGCCGCACCATATGGAGGACGGCGTCCGCGCCAGCGGCTCTGGCGGCGTGGCGCAGAAGGGCGCGCGTCGAGAGGCCGGCGCCGCAACCGGCATCGACCGCGAACCCCGCCGCGGGCATGCCTCCCGCAGACCGAAGGGCACGGTCAAGGATGCGCCCGTGGAGAGGCGGACGGGCGGCCGCATAGCCGGCGGCCATCAAGGGGGAGTCAAACGGATGAACAAGTCCCATTCCTGCGCCTTCGCGCCTGAAGTGTAGCATGAGGATATGTTGCGCACGCGAACCCTGCTTGCCGCTTTCGTCGTTGTCGCGGTCTGCGCCCCCGCCCAGAAAAAGGGGCTGGACGCGGAATCGCTGTTCGAAATGGAGTCCATCTCGAACCCGGCCATTTCGCCCGATGGCAAGGCGATCGTTTTCTCGCGCGCTTTTGTGGACAAGCTGAAGGACCAGCAGCGGTCCAATCTGTGGATGATCACAGGGTGGCAGGAAGCCGGCGGGCCCAGGCTGCGGGAGTTGACGGCGGGGCCATGGCGCGACTCCTCGCCGGCGTGGTCGCCCGACGGGAAGCGCATTGCATTCCTCAGCGACCGGGACGGCACCACGCAGATCCATGTGATGTGGGTGGACACGCGGGAAGTGGCGCAGCTGACCCGCGTGGAGAAGGCCCCGTCGCAGATCCGCTGGTCGCCCGACGGCAGCAGGATCGCGTTTGTGATGACCGTGCCCGACGAGGACCCGATCCTGCCAATCAAGCTGCCCAGGAAGCCCGAAGGCGCGCAGTGGGCCAAGCCGGCGGTCATCGTCGACCGCCTCTCTTGGGCCAGCGACGGCGTGGGGCCGGTTCCGAAGGGCTGGTCGCACATCTTCGTCGTGGACGCCTTCACCGGCGGCACGGCGAAGCAGCTCACCACCGGCAAGTACAACCATTCCTCGCCGGAGTGGTCGCCGGACGGCAAGACGATTTACTTCAGCGGCATCCGCAAGCCGGACGCCGAGTATCTGCGCAACGACACCGAGATTTATGCGCTCGATGTCGCCACGGGCAACATCCGCCAGCTGACCGACCGCAAGGGACCGGACAACAACCCGAAGCCCCACGGACGATGGATCGCCTACACGGGGTTTGACGACCGCCTGTTCACCTACCACATTCCTTCGATCTATCTCATGGACAACGAAGGGGGCCAGAAACGGCTGTGGGCCGGCAATCTCCCCGCCCCTCCGGGCGAGCTGCACTGGGCTGCCGACGGCTCCGGCGTCTACTTCACCATGGAGGAAAAGGGCGCATCGAATTTGTTCTTTTTGCCGGTGAACGGCGCCCTGAAAAAAATCACCGACGGCGCGCATTTCATCTCGCAGGCCTCGCTGGCGCGGACAGGCGAAGCGGCAGCGGTGCTGTCTTCCTTCCATCAGCCGGGCGCGCTGGTGCACATCCGCGGCGGGCAGGTCCGGAAGATCCTGGACGTGAACGAGGACGTGCTTGCGGACCGCGCGCTGGGCGAAGTCGAGGAGCTGTGGTGGGACGCGCCGGACGGGTTCCGCATCCAGGGCTGGCTGGTCAAGCCGGTGAATTTCGACCCGAAAAAGAAATATCCGATGGTGCTCTACATCCACGGCGGTCCGTGGTCGATGTACAGCGTCGCTTTCAACTGGGCGTGGCAGAATTTCGCGGCCAACGGATATGCGGTCCTGTACGCCAACCCGCGCGGCAGCACCGGCTACGGGCAGGATTTCGTCAACGGCATCCAGTATGCGTATCCGGGCAAGGATTACGACGACCTGATGGCGGGCGTGGACGCCGCCCTGAAGAAGGGCTTCATCGACGAGCGCAACCTCTTCGTTTGCGGCGGCAGCGGCGGAGGCGTGCTGACGGCGTGGATCGTGGGCCACACGAACCGCTTCCGCGCAGCCGTTTCCATGCGTCCCGTGATCAACTGGCACAGCTTCGTCGGCACCACCGACGGCGCCATGTGGTACGACCAGTTCCGAAAGAAGCCGTGGGAAGACCCGATGGAATACGCCGTCCGCTCGCCGCTGCACTACGTCGCCAACGTCACCACCCCCACCATGGTGATGACCGGGGAGGCGGACCTGCGCACGCCCATTTCCCAGACTGAGGAGTACTACCGCGCGCTGAAACTCCTGAAAAAGGAAACGCTGCTCGTGCGCGTTCCCGAGGAATTTCACAGCTGGCGGCGGCCCTCACACCAGCTCATGCAGCAGCTCTACCTGCTCGCGTGGTTCGAGAAGTACCGGGTGAAGGACAACTGATGCAGCTCGATTTCACGCAGGCGCTGCTGAACGTGACCATTTTCTGGATTCTCACGACGCCGCACGAGTTCGCGCACGCCTTCGTCGCCGACCGGCTCGGCGACGACACGCCGCGGCTGGAAGGGCGCGTCACGCTCAACCCGCTGGCGCACGTCGACTGGATCGGGACCGTCCTCGTTCCGCTGATGTCCTCGCTGTTCGGCGGCATTTTCTTCGGCTGGGGCAAGGCGGTCAACACGGATCCTGCGAAGTTGCGCGGCGGCGCCAACGGCCTGCTCGCCGTGGCGCTCGCCGGCCCTGCCAGCAATGTGGTGTTCGCCGTGATCCTCGCCGCGCTTTCCGCGCTTTGGCCGGGCGGCGCGGAGATCCTGTTCCGCGCCGCATTCATCAGCCTGTTTCTGGCGCTGTTCAACATGATCCCCATTCCGCCGCTCGACGGGTCGAAGATCCTGATTGCGGCGCGCATTCCCGTAGCCGCCTATGTGGAGCTGGCGCGCTTCGGCTTCATCCTGCTCCTCGTGTTGATGTTTTCCACCGGTCTCGGCCGGTGGATGGTTTCAGCCAGCTTCGCCGCCGCCATGCGGCTTTTCCTGCTGTTCAACTGAGAGGTTTTTCCCATGTGGACACGAAGACTGCTGCTTGCCCTTGCGATTCCGCTTCTCATCCCTGCGCAGCCGCGCCCGGCGCCGCAGGCGCCGGCGCAGATTTCCGACCGCGCCGCCTACGTCCGGCAGCACTACACCAAGCATGAGTTTCTGATTCCGATGCGCGACGGGGTGCGGCTGTTCACGTCCGTCTATGTCCCCAAGGACAAGAGCCGCACGTACCCGATCCTGCTGCTGCGCACGCCCTACTCGGTAGCGCCATACGGGCCGGAGAACTACCGCTCCAGCCTCGGCCCGGCCAGCGAGAAGTTCATGCGCGAAGGGTTCATCTTCGCCTACCAGGACGTGCGCGGCCGGGGCCGCAGCGAAGGCGAATTCGTGCACGTCCGGCCGCACATCCCGAACAAGAAATCGAAGACCGATGTCGACGAATCCTCCGACACGTGGGACACGATCGACTGGCTGGTGAAGAACATCCCCGGCAACAACGGGCGCGCCGGCATGTGGGGCATCTCCTACCCCGGCTTTTATGCGGCGATGGGCGCCATTGACGCGCACCCGGCGCTGAAGGCCGTCTCTCCCCAGGCGCCCGTCATCAACTGGTTCATCGGCGACGATTTCCGCCACAACGGCGCGCTGTTCCTCGTCCACGCCTTCAATTTCCTCGGCGCGTTCGGCCGGCCCCGGCCGAACGAGGGCCTGCTGCCGGATTCGCGCTTCGAAATCGAGGGGCCCGACGCCTATACGTTCCATCTGTCCGTGGGGCCGCTGGCGAATTACGACGAAAAGCTGTTCAAAGGCCAGGTGAAATTCTGGCGGCAGCTGCTCGAAAATGACACCTACAATGAATTCTGGAAATCGCGGGATCTGCGCCAGTATCTGACGAACCTGAAGCCGGCCATGCTCACCGTGGGCGGCTGGTTCGACGCCGAGGACGTTTACGGGCCGCTGCGCCTGTACGAGTCGGCCGAGAAGCAGAACCCGGGCGCCGTCAACATGCTGGTCGAGGGGCCGTGGAGCCACGGCGGATGGGCGCGGTCGGACGGCACGTCGCTCGGCAACATCAGCTTCGCTGTAAATACCTCGCAATTTTTCCAGGACGAAATCGAATTTCCGTTTTTCCTCTACCACCTGAAAGGCGCCGGCAACGGCAACCAGTTGCCGGAGGCTTACGTGTTCGAGACGGGCAGGAACGAGTGGCACCGCCTGGACGCCTGGCCGCCCAGGGAGGCGCGCAAGCGCACGTATTATTTCCGGGAGGAAAGCAAGCTCTCCACCAGCGCGCCGGAGGCTGCGGGCGAGGCTTTCGACGAGTATCTTTCCGACCCGAACCGCCCGGTACCGTTCCTGCCATATATCGACCGCGGCATGAACTACAACTACATGACCGACGACCAGCGCTTCGCCGCCACGCGGCCGGACGTGCTGGTCTACCAGACGGAACCGCTGGAAGCCGATGTCCGCGTCGCCGGACCGCTGAAGGCGGTGTTGCACGTCTCCACCACGGGCACGGACGCCGACTGGGTGGTCAAGCTCGTCGACGTCTTCCCCAACGACGCGCCCGACCCGCAGCCCAACCCGAAAGAGATTCGCATGGGCGGCTACCAGATGCTGGTGCGCGGCGAGCCGTTCCGCGGCCGCTTCCGCACCGGCTTCGACAAGCCGACGCCGTTCACGCCGGGCAAGGTGGAACAGGTCGAATTCGAGCTGCCGGATGTCTTTCACACCTTCCGCCGCGGGCACCGCATCATGATCCACGTGCAGAGCTCATGGTTCCCGCTGGTGGACCGCAACCCGCAGAAGTTTGTGCGCATCCACGAGGCGAAGCCTTCGGACTTCATCAAGGCGACGCACCGCGTCTACCGCTCGAAACAGGCGCCGAGCGCCGTCATCCTGCCGGTGCTCGAGTAGCGCCCCAGAGGACCAGCAGCGTGGCTGCCGCGATGGTGACCGCGCGCGGCAGCCCCATCGATTTTTCACCGCCGGCTTCCAGCTCGCTTTCGCGCTCGAGGCGGAACATGCGGGGAATGTTGCGCAGCGTCTTCCACAGGCGCCCGCGCGCGATCACCAGCCCGAGCGCCACGACCCCACCGAGAATCGCGTCCAGAACGAAGATCACGATCATGTACTGCGGTCCGGCCAGCGCCCCGATCGCGCCCATCAGCTTCACGTCGCCGCCGCCCAGCCAGCGCATGACAAACAGCGGGATGAAGATGAGGGCCGCCAGGCCCAGTCCGGCGCCGGCCGTCTTCAGGCCCGCAAGGCCCGCGAACCACGCGTTCAGCGCGATGCCGGCGGCGATGCCTCCCAGCGAGAGCCAGTTGGGAATCTCGCGGCGCTTCAGGTCCGTGACGGCGGCGATGAGGACCATCGCCGCCAGCGTGGCTTCGATGTAAGGATGCAGGGGCGTCATGCGGCTCCGGCTCGCAGAAGCTTCCATTCTGCCAGAGCCGCGGGCGTTCCTGCGGCGCGCCGCTCAAACCGCCTCGCCGACGCGGTGCAGCTTCATCATGTTCGTCGTCCCTGGCCGCCCGATGGGCTGTCCGGCGACGAAGACGACCGCCTCGCGCGGCTTCACCAGCCCTCGCTCCACCAGGACGCGGTCCATCAGCGCCATCATCTCGTCGGTCGAGGAGACATGCGGTTGAAGAATCGCGTGAACGCCGTAGACCACCGAAAGAGCCCGCGCAGCTGCAACGGACGGCGTGAACGTGAAGATGGGCACCGGCGGCCGGTAGCGGGCCACCAGCCGCGCGGAGGCCCCGGAGGCGGAAAAGACGACGATCGCGCGCGCGCCGGCGAGCCGGGCCGCGTGGAAGGCCGCGTCCGCGACAATTTCCGCGTGCGTCACATAATCCCGCGCCGGCAGTTCGCGGAAGCCGTACTTCCTGAGCGAGAGTTCCGCTTCGTGCGCCGTGCGGTCCATCATCCGCACGGCCTCCACCGGGTACTTGCCCACGGAGGTCTCCCCGCTCAGCATCACCGCGTCGGTGCCGTCGTAGATGGCGTTGGCCACGTCGCTCACCTCGGCGCGCGTCGGGAACGGGTTTTCGATCATGGATTCCAGCATCTGGGTCGCCGTGATGACGAATTTCCCGGCCCGGCGGGACTGTTCGATGATGGATTTCTGGATAAACGGCACCTTTTCCATCGGGCATTCGACGCCCAGATCGCCTCTCGCGACCATCACGCCGTCGGTTTCCGCCAGAATATCCTTGAGGTTTTCGACAGCTTCCGGCTTTTCAATCTTGGCGATAATCGGGATATTTGCGCCTTTTTCCTCGAGAAACAGCCGCAGGCGCAGGATATCGGAGGAGCGGCGCACGAAACTCAGCGCCACAAGGTCGATGCCGGCCTGGAGGCCTGCCTGGAGGTTCTCCATGTCCCGGCGGGTCAGCGAGGGCGTGGAGAGCTGGACCCCGGGCAGGTTGATGCCCTTTTTGTCGCTGACGGCGCCGCCGCGAACCACGCGGCACCGCGCCTGGACGCCGTCGGACTCCAGCACGCGCAGCTCCAGCGCCCCGTCCGCCAGCAACACCCGGTCGCCAGGCTTCACGTCTTTGGCGAAGTCCTTGTACGTGGTGGACGCCGCCTTCGCATTGCCGAGGATCTCCTCCGTGGTGATGACGAATTCGGCCCCTTCCTCCAGCACGGCCGAGCCGCCTTCGAACACGCCGAGGCGGATCTTCGGCCCCTGAAGGTCCAGCAGGATGCCGACCGGGAACGGAGAGTCCGCGCCCGCCTCGCGCACTGCACGGATCATCTGGTCCCGCCACTCCGGCGTCCCGTGGGACGCATTCAGCCGGAACACATCCGCCCCGGCCTCGATCAGTTGCCGGATCATCTCCGGCGCGCTGGTGGCGGGCCCCAGGGTTGCGATGATTTTTGTGTTTGTCATAAAGGTCCCAGCCGCGCCTGCGGTACCATGGTCTTTTTCCATTATGCCCATCCACCAGGCGGTCCTTCTTGCGGTCATCCAGGGGTTGACCGAGTTTCTCCCCGTCAGCAGCTCCGCGCATCTGGCGCTGGCGCCGTGGCTGCTCGGGTGGAAGGACCAGGGGCTGGCTTTCGACATCGCCCTGCATTTCGGCACGCTGCTGGCCGTGCTCGCCTACTTCGCCCGGGACTGGCTCCACATCCTGCGCGCAGGACTCTGCCTTGGGGGCGAAAATCCCGGCGGGGAGCCTTACCCGCGGGCGCTGCTGTGGATGCTGGCGGCAGGGACCATTCCCGTGGGCGTGGCGGGCCTGCTTTTGAAATCCGCCGCCGAAACCGTCTTCCGCACGCCGTGGGTGATCGGCTCCATGCTGATTCTGGTGGGAGTCCTGATGGCGGCCGCCGAGAGGAGGGCGCGGCTGGGCCGCCAGATCCGGAGCGTGACCTGGCAAGACGCCCTGTTCGTCGGCCTCGCGCAGGCGCTGGCCGTCGTACCGGGCACGTCCCGCAGCGGCATCACGCTGGTGGCCGGCCTTTTCCGCGGCCTCGACCGCGCTTCCGCCGCGCGCTTCTCGTTTCTGCTCGGGACGCCCGCCATCGGAGCGGCTGCGGCTGACGCCTTTCTCGATCTGTACCGCGCGGGCGGCGTCCCGGCCGGGGAGCGAGCCGTCTTCTTCTCCGCCATGGCCGTCAGCGCGGCCACCGGATGCGCGGTGATCGCCTGGTTCCTCCGCTTTCTCCAGAAGAAAACGTTGCGATTCTTTATTGCATATCGCGTGGTTTTTGGTATACTCATATTCGCTCTGGCTTTCTTCCGCCGGCTGGCGGAATGACCACCTCGCAGTCGACACCCTTTCCCCGGCTCAGGGAATTCACGGGGATTGTCTTTCTTTTCCTTGCGCTCGGCCTGCTGTTCGCGCTGGCCTCTTTCAATCCGCTGGATCCCTCCTGGAACACCGTGACCGGCAGGCAGCTCGCCTCGAACCGGATCGGCGTGGCCGGCTCCTGGACGGCGGACCTTCTGCTGCAATCCTTCGGATTCGCGGCGTGGCTGCTGCCGCCGCTGCTGTTCTGGGCGGGCCTGCGGCGGCTGCGCCGCCGGCCCGTATCCTCCCTGCTTGTGCGCGTGACGGGCTATTCGATCCTCGTTCTGTCGGCCGCGGCAGCGCTGGAGCTGGCTGGCATCTCCAACCCGTACGAGCACTCTTTCACCGCCGGAGGCCTGTTCGGCTGCCTGGTGGCGACTTCCCTGGAGGCCCTGCTCAACAAGCTCGGAACGGCCATCTTTCTGGCGCTCGCCGCGCTGTTCGCCGTGTATCTGGTTTCGACATTCTCGCTCGAACGGCTGGCCGAAGGGCTTGAGGCGCGTCTGCTTCCGCTCCTTCCGCGCTGGCGGAGGAAACCCCGCCAGGCCGGCGCGGAGCAAAGCCCCGGGCCGGAGCCGCAGGAACCACCCGTGCAGCGGGCAGCCGCAGCGGCGGCCGCAGCAGGAGTGACACCGAACGGCCTGGCCGCGGATTTGCAGGCGATGGAGGACCTGATCGTCCCTCAGGAACAGGACCGCGGAGCTCCTGCGCCAGAGGCCGCCGGGGTTCCTTTCTCCACCGGGGCGGAAGCCCCGCCTGCCAGCGAAGACATCCCGATCAAGCCGCTCGAGGAGCCGGAGACGACGAAGCGCCGTTCGGCTCCGCAGCCGCGCGAGGATTTCCCGCAACGGGCCTTCTACAAACTGCCTCCCACGCGGCTGCTGAGCCCGCCGCCTGACCGCGAAGGCTACGACTCGGAAGAACTGAAAGAGATCGCCGCGCGCATCCGCAGCAAGCTGGAAGAGTTCAACGTCTTCGGCAACGTTGTGCAGATCAATCCCGGCCCGGTGGTCACCACGTTCGAATTCAAGCCCGACGCCGGCGTGAAAATCTCCAAAATCACCACGCTGAGCGAGGACCTCTGCCTCGGCCTTCAGGCCGAATCCATCCTGATCGAGCGCATCCCCGGCAAGCCAACCGTGGGCATCGAGGTGCCCAACACGCGGCGGGAGACGATCAGCCTGCGCCAGATTCTCGAAAGCGACGACTTCATCGACTCGCCCTCCCGCCTCACCATCGCCCTGGGCAAGGACATCACCGGGCGCATTCGCGTCGCCGAGCTCGAGAAGATGCCCCACCTTCTCATCGCCGGCTCCACCGGCAGCGGCAAGAGCGTGATGCTCAACACGCTCATCATGAGCGTTCTGTTCAAGTCCACGCCCGACGAGGTCCGGATGATCCTCATCGACCCCAAACGCGTGGAACTGGGCATCTACGACGGCATTCCGCACCTGCTGACGCCGGTCATCATCGAGCCGAAAAAGGCCGTCAACGCGCTGCGCAACGCGGTGCTCGAGATGGAGCGGCGGCTGAAGCTGCTGGCCGCCTGGGGCGTGCGCAACATCGAACAGTTCAACAAGCGCGTCCGCGAGCTGAGCGAGCGCCCGCTGTCCCTGTTCGACGAGCAGCAGGGCGCCGAGGCCGACGAGCAGGAGCAGCCGCTGCCCTACATCCTCATCGTGATCGACGAGCTGGCCGACCTGATGATGCTGGAACGCGCCGGCGTGGAGGAGTCCGTCATCCGCCTGGCGCAGATGGCGCGCGCCGTGGGCATGCATCTCGTGCTGGCGACGCAGCGGCCGAGCGTGGACGTGATCACCGGGCTGATCAAGGCGAATTTCCCCGCCCGCATCAGCTTCCGCGTCGCCACGCGCGTCGACTCGCGCACGGTGCTCGACGTGATGGGCGCCGAACACCTGCTCGGCAAGGGCGACATGCTCTTCCTGCCGCCGGGATCCTCGCGCCTGGTCCGCATCCACGGGGCCTTTGTCACCGAGAGCGAGATCACCGAGGTCGTCGAATTCTGGCGGAAACAGGCGCAGCCGGAATACGACCAGAGCTTCCTGGTGGCGCCGCCTTCCGACGACGCCGCCGACGAGGAATGCGAAGAATACGAAGACCCGGTGTACCGGGATGCCGTGCGCGTGGTGTGCCAGCTGGGCAAGGCCTCCACGTCGATCCTCCAGCGCAGGCTCCGCATCGGCTACGGGCGCGCCGCGCGCCTGCTGGACCGCATGGAGCGGGAAAAGATCATCGGGCCGCCGGACGGCTCGCGCCCGCGGGACGTGTTGCGCCGCCCGGAGTGGCTCGACAACGAGGACGGCGGCGAAGACGGCGGGGCGGCAGGATCGCCGGCGCGCCGGACATAGGTTTTTTGCGCTGAAACGCTTCCCCCCCGGTGGCCGACCTGAGCCCGGCCCCCGGGGGCTTTTTTGTTTAAATCATTTCTGGCCAGTTTTGTTTCGGCTCGCCAGCTCGCCGCGCTGGACCCGCTCGCCCCTGACGAACACGCTGTGGATCCGGCTTAGCGCGCCGATATCTTCCAGGGGGTCGCCATCGACCACCAGGAGCGTCGCCTCGCACCCTTCCCGGACGCAGCCGAGACGGCCCGCCGCGCCGAGGCGCTGCGCCGCCAGAGCGGTCGCCGCGTCCAGCGCCTGGGCGGCGGGGATGCCGGCCTCGGTCCACAGCCGGAGCTCGTGGATCAGGGCCGGGCCATGCACGCCGAGCCAGCCCCCGGCGGCGCCCGCCGGCGGGGGGAGCTCGCCGCGCTTCCACATCGCCAGAAGCTGTTGCCGGGCCGCCTCGAACAACTCAGGCCGGCGCGGCCGCTGCCCGGCAAGCGCCGCCAGCGAGTCCAGCCATCCGGCCGGGAAGAATTGCCGGGCGAGGTCGTCGTGCAGCAGCGCTGCGTCACCGGCCGCCGCCTGCGCCGCCGCGAGACTGAACGAGGCGCGGCGCTCGACGGGAAAAATCTCCGGCCCGAGGATCTCGCCTTCGTCCACGCGCTGCTTCAACGCGGCGGCCGCGCCGCGCGGATCCGCCTCGGCGGCAATGGCGCCAATGCCGCAATAGACGTAACCGCCCAGCAGGCGTTCTTCCGCCTGCGGGTCGGGCCTGGCGCCAGGATCGGCGAGAGGCGCGCCGGAATCAATCAGCGCGGGCAGCAAGGTGCGCCCGCCGGCTTCCAGGCCTTCGGCGCGCGCCTCCTTCGGCTCGGGGGACGCTCCTGGATAAATCCGCTCGATCCTTCCGTTCCGGATCAGAACCGCGCCTCGGTCGAGCGCCGCGCCGCCGCCCGTGTAGATTCTCACGTCGCGGATCAGCCAGCTCTGCGAGCGCCGCGATTGCCGCTCCAGAATTTTCATCTTGCGCTCCTGCTGCCTGTCCCGCACCTGCCAGGCGCCGATCAGAATGAACGGCAGCAGGATGCCGGCGAGCCAAAGCTTCGCCGCCGGCTTGACCTTCTCCTCCTTCTCCCAGCGGAACAGCTTGATGCTGATCGCGAGTCCGGCAGCCACCGCGGCCAGCATCGCGCCGATCGCGGCCCGGTTGTCCCAGGCCGTCTCGCCGCGGACAAGAATGCCCTGCGTGCCGAGATACAGGTGCGTGGACGGGAGAAATTGCGCCAGCTTCTGGAGCCAGTCCGGAAGGATGTGCAGCGGCACGGCGGCGCCGGACAGCAGCAGCATCGGCATGTACATCAGCTGCGCGATGATCTGGCTCTCCTGCATGCTGTTGACGACCGAGGCGATGATCAGCCCCAGGCTGCGGAAGGCGAAAACCCCGACCGAGACCACAAACAGCAGCGATCCGAAATTCTCCGGCCCGTTCCAGCCGTACCGCCACCGCGCCAGAACAATGAACAGGAAAACCGAAGGCAGAAAGACCGCCCACCCGGTCACGAGCGAGGCGACCAGCAGCGGCGCCGGCGAAATCGGGGCCACCTTGAACCGGCGCAGAATGCCGGCCTCCCGGTCCATCGTCGCCCGGATACCGCCGCCGAAAAACCCGGTTCCAAGCACGCCGAACATCAGGACCATGCTGACGACCTGCGCCATCGCGCCCGGGCTGGTGGCGGCGCCCAGCCCCTCGCCGAAGGCGACGAAAAAGATCAGCGGCATCAGGTAATTGAAAAAAAGCACCACGCGGTCGCGCGCCGTCAACAGCAACGTGACTTTCGTGTAGGCGATATAGGCTTTCAACCGCACTGTCAGTCTCTCAGCGTTTTCCCCGTCAATTCCAGAAAAACGTCCTCCAGGGTCGGCCTCCGGATGTGCAAATCCTCGATTTCCACTCCCGCATTTTCCAGCCATTTCACCAGCTCGACCACCACGCGGGCCGGTCTTTCGGCCGAGGCGGCCAGCTGCCGGCGGCCGTCGCTGAAGGCGGTGGCCACGCCTTCCCTCCAGGCTTCGGGCAGCTCCTCGGGCATCGGCTGCATTGTCTTCACCTCCACGCGCGCGTGTCCCAGCACGCGTTCCTGCAACTCGCGCGGGCTGCCCATGGCGACGATCCGGCCTTCGTCAATGATCGCCACGCGGTGGCACAGCCGCTCGGCTTCCTCGATGTAGTGCGTGGTCAGCAGCACGGTGCGGCGCTGCTCCCGGAGACGGCTGATGAGGGTATGGATTTCGAGCCGCACCTGCGGGTCAAGCCCCGTGGTCGGCTCGTCGAGGAAAACAAGCTCGGGCTCGTTGATGAGCGCCAGGGCAAGCGCCAGCCGCTGCTTCTGGCCGCCCGAAAGCGTGCTGTAGAAGGCGTTGCGCTTCTCCCAAAGCTGCAAGCGCCTCAGGATCGCCTCGATGTCCGCCGAACGCGTGTAAAAGGCGGCGAAAAGCTCCGCCGCCTCTTTCACGCGGATCTTGTCGGGCAGATTTGTCGCCTGCAACGCCACTCCGATGCGGTCCTTGACCTCCGTGCTCTCCTTCTCGGGGTCGTAACCGAGCACGGCCACCTCGCCCGCGCTGCGCTGGCGCAGGCCTTCGAGGATCTCCACCGTCGTGGTCTTGCCGGCCCCGTTCGGCCCCAGCAGGCCGAAGATCTCGCCCTCGGCGACGTCGAAATCAATGCCGCGAACCGCCTCGAAGCCGCCATAGGACTTTCGCAGCCCGCGGACGGAGATGACAGCGCGGGACTCCATTCCCGCTCACCTGGACGCCAGCACGCGCATGCAAGCCTTCATGAACGCGGGCAGGTCGTCGGGCTTGCGCGAAGACACCAGATTGCCGTCCACCACGACCTCGCTGTCTTCCCACCGCCCACCGGCATTCACCACGTCGTCCTTGATGGCGAAGAAGGAAGTGCACCGCTTGCCGCGCAACACGTTGGCCGAACACAGGCACCACAGCCCGTGGCAGATGGCGGCCACAAGCTTGCCTTGCGCATCCAGCTCGGCGATGAAGCGGCTGGAGGCCGGGTGGCGGCGGATGAAGTCGGGCGCGAAGCCGCCCGGCACGATGACGCCGTCGTAATCCAGCGGGTTCACCGAGTCGTAGGTCTTGTGCGAGACGCACGGGTAGCCCGTCTTGGACGGATAGCTCTTCGGGGCTTCCGCAGCCACGAAGTGGACTTCCGCGCCTGCCTCGACGAGGCGGTAGTACGGGTACCACACCTCCATTTCCTGGTACTGCTGATCGACGAAAATGGCGACGCGTTTTCCCTTCAGGTCCATGTCCACCAGTGTAGCGTCCCGCGCTCCGCATGCTAGCGGTGCACGGGTTCGGCGCGCTTCAGCCGCGGCCGCAGCTCCTCGGGAAACTCCGCCGCCTTCGAGCGGTCCGGGTGCCTCAGGTTGAGCTGCCCTCCGCGATCCGGCTGGAGCGGGATGTACATGCCGCCGGTCTGCTCCAGCACGCTCCAGAGCCTCGCCCGCAGCTCCGCGGCGATCTTCTGGTGCTCGCGGCTGAAGATGAGATTCCTGCTCTCGAGCGGGTCCTGGCCGAGGTCGTACAGCTCGTCAATGTCCCAGAGGCCGTGGACGCGGACGAACTTGTACCGCTCCGTCCGCAGGGCGTGGAGCGTGGGCGTCTGCGGGAAATTTCTCTCCCAGAAATACTCGTAGAGCAACTCCTTCCGCCACGGCGTCTTTTCGCCGCGCGCCAGCCCGAGCCAGCTTGCCCCGTCCAGGCCCGCCGGGGCCGCCACGCCGCAGGCTTCCAGCACCGTGGGCATGATATCGAGGTTGGCCACAATCTCCGTCACCGCGCTGCCCGGGCGGAAAAGCTCGGGGCACCGCGCCAGCAGAGGCACCTTCATGGACTCCTCGTAGGCAGTGCGCTTGTCGATCAGGCCGTGCTCGCCGAAGGCGAACCCGTTGTCGCCCATGTAGATCACCAGCGTGGAATCCAGTTCCCCCCGCGCCTTCAGGGCGTCGAGCACGCGCCCGATGCTGTCGTCCACCCCCATCAAAGTCTCGGCGTAGCGCTTGTAGTAGTCGCCCACGTCGAGGTCGGAGTGATAGGGGTAGTCGACTCCGTGCCACGAGTTGCGCTGGTTCTGCACCCACATGGGGCGGTGCTGCGCCATCGGCCCGTCGGCGGCTATCGTCGGCGGGTAGATGAATTTCGCGTCCTTGTACATGCCCTTGTGCCGCGGCGCAGGCTCGAACTCGGCGTGCACGGCCTTGTGGGAAAGGTAGAGCAAATACGGCTGGTTTTTCGGCAAAGAGTCCAGCCATTCCAGCGCGTAATCTGTCAATTCATCGGTGATATAGCCTTTTTGCGGGACTCTTTTCCCGTTGATGTTGAGTCCGCTCGGGCTTGGGTTGTACGTGCCCTGGCCGCGGAAGCTGATCCAGTGGTCGAAGCCGGGCTGCGGGTCGTCGCCTTCATTCCCCATGTGCCATTTGCCGATGAACGCCGTCTTGTACCCGGCCTTTTGTAGGAGGGACGGGAAGAACACCGTGCCGCGGGGAATTGCCGTGTTGTTGTCGACGATCCGGTGCCGGTGGGCGTAAACGCCGGTCAGGATGGTCGCCCGGCTCGGGCTGCACAGCGCCGTGGTCACGCAGGCGTTGCGGAAATGCACCCCTTCGGCGGCCATCCGGTCCATCTGCGGGGTCCGCAACCACGGCTGCGCCTTCATGAAACCCATTGCGTCGTAGCGGTGATCGTCGCTAAGGATGAAGATCACGTTGCGCCGCTTTCCCACCTGCGCCGCAGCGCCCCGCAGCACCGCCGGGGCGCCGGCCACAATCTCGCGTCGTGTAATCATGGTTCCGTCTCCTCGGCCGGATTGTATCAGGGACGGGGGACAGCAGCCCGGTCAGGGTAACGGAAGGCGGAGTCGTTTCTGTGGCCAGGCCAATCCAGCCTGATTCAGCAGCCTCCCCCGCGTGAGGTCGATGGCGATGCCACCGGTTGCAACCCAGTGCAGGTTCTTCTTGGCCGGGCGGGGACAGACCTTGGTGCGGGCCAGCTGCGCCTCAAGCCACTGCTTCTTCTTAATCATCCTGTCGACTTCACCGGAGCACGCCGGATGGAATTCAACCCACTCTACACTGCGCTTACCGCCGGGGCCCGTGACCTCGAGGCCATAGTCCCAGCGGTTTTCATTCGGATGCTTCTCCCGGAGAGCGCCATCGAGATCCACCGAGGCTTCGAACCGCCAGCCATTTCTTGCTTCCAGCGCTCTGGAACAGGCCGCTTTCAGCGCCTGCTTTCCGGAGCGAACGACGGAGCAGTCCAGGCCGATACCGCGGACGATGCACTCCCTCAGCCCCAGCACGCTCATCGGCGCTGCCCCCGCGACACCACATCCGATACGACGTCCCCGATGTTTGCGGTGAAAGCAGTCAATCCACCCCACCCTCGAACCGCCGCCTCATCATCGCCAAGATCCAGCGAGGAGATGTCGACAGCCCTTTCGCCGGCAGGGAAGTAATATGTCCTGTAAGTTTTGCGCAGGGCGGTTCTTGCAATTTCATCGATGAAGGGAGACGCTTTCAGTTCAAAAATGCGCCGCACATCCCTTGATTCGGCCTTGTGCTTCCGGAAAAGGCCAAGAGCCCATACGACGTCGAGCACATGGGGAGAATGCGTCGACAGGTAAACGCGGTAGCCCCTTCGCAACAGCTCCAGCACAACCAGGAGAAAAGCCGAAATCGCCCTGGGATGCAATCCCATCTCCGGCTCCTCGATGACCACGTGCTGAAGCGTGTCCCGGCGCTGTGCACCTCCGGCAGGCATCAGCCACAGAAGTCCCAAAAGCAGTGGAGTAAACTCCCGCTGTCCTGCAGACCAGTTCATAAAAGGCAGGCTGGCCCCGTCGCCCCTCAGAACGAAGCGCTGTTGTGCCTCCTTGCGGTCCAGCACAAGTTCAAATGAGCCGAAAAGCGCCTTGGCAAGAGCTCCCCGGATCGCCTGATTCATTCTTCCCTCGGAGGGGAACAACTTTTCCCTGCCGGCAAATTCTGTTTGTACCAGGCGGTGGATGTTATCGCTGAAAAACCGGACAACAAAAGGATCACCCGAGCGGAAATCGGAGAACGGATGGGTTATCCCGTCCCGCAACGCCATCACGCGTTGGGCTGGCAGGTAGAAGACTTTCGGCTCGCCTGGCTTGCCTTTCGTCGTTTGGAGGCGGGAATGCGGCACTTGATGGCCGTTCAGGGCGACCACTGTCTTGCTCGTCCATAATCCGCCCAGACCCTCGCCAAAATAAACGCGGAAAAATTCTGCGGCATCACTCCAATGGATATTGTTTCTCCTCAGCTCATGGACGATGCTGGGACGGTCGACCAGCAGTTTCATCAGCTGCAGGAACAAACTTTTCCCGGCCGCCTGAGGCCCGACGATGACCGTCAGGTCCCCGAATTCGACGTCGGCCTCGGCGATCGGGCCGAAATTCTTCACAGTTATGCGCCGTAACGTGACCATGGAGTGTCGCCTCCACGAGAGTATATCGCGGGGTGGCAGGCGTTCACCAGCAATTACGCGCACCGGGGACTACAACCGCTGCCCGGCGCTTTCCCTGCTACACTCCTTCATGTATGCTCTACACGGGACTGGAACATACGGCCATCGCTTCTCCGGACCCCGGGAAACTGGCCCGGTGGTACGTGGACACGCTGGGATTCATCATCAATTACACATACGACGGCAACTACTTCGTAAAGGCGCCGAACGGCGCCATGCTTGAGATAATTCCGGCCGAGGGCGATCCGCTGCCTGCTCAAATGAAGACGCCGGGCATCCGCCACATCGCCGTCATGGTCTCGAACTTCGACCAGGCTGCGGAAGATCTGAAACGGAAGGGCGTCAACATCGTCTCCGGGCCGCTGAACCTCTCCGGAAACCGTCTCCTCTTCTTCACCGATGCGGACGGCAACCTGCTCCATCTGATTTCGCGGCCTGCGCCATTGCCCTGACAACCACGGATCCGGCCCCTTGCTTCGACGCATCTTTTCCGCCTTTCACTACCGCGACTTCCGGCTGATGTGGTCGGGGGCGTTCGTGTCGAGCATCGGCACGTGGATGCAGAAGCTCGCCCAGAGCTGGCTGGTGCTGCAACTTTCCGGCTCCGCATTTTACCTGGGGCTCGATAATTTCCTTGGCGAGATCCCGATCTTTCTGCTCGCGCTGGTGGCCGGCGTGGCGGCCGACCGAATTGACCGGCGCCGGCTGCTCGTCGCTTCGCAATTCGTGCAGATGAGCTGCGCCTTCACGCTGGCCGCGCTTTTCGCTTTCGGCCACGCGCGTGTCTGGCATATTCTCTCGCTGTCGTTCATTGTGGGGGTCGCCCAGGCGTTCGGCGCGCCGGCCTACCAGTCGCTGATCCCCTCGCTGGTGCCGCGGGACCACCTTCCGAACGCGATCGCGATGAACTCGATCCAGTTCAACCTGGCGCGCGTCATCGGCCCGGTGATCGGCGGCATCACGCTCACGCACCTGGGTGCAGCCTGGTGTTTCGGCCTCAACGGCCTTTCCTATGTGGCCGTCATTGCTTCGCTGCTGCTGATCCGGGTCGCCTACGTTCCGGCGCCGGCCGAAGAGTCCGTTGTGGAGTCGATGCGGCAGGGCCTGGACTTTATCCGCACGCGCCCCGGGATGCTGCCGCTGATTGTCGTCGCGTTCGTGTGCACGTTTCTCGGAATCCCGATCCTGGTCTTTCTTCCCGTCTTCGCGCGTGACATCTTCGCCGGCAACGAGACGACCTATACGATTCTTCTGTCCACGGAGGCGGCGGGCGCCATTGCCGGCGCGCTGCTGGTGGCCGCGCGCGGCCGGCGGAGGAATCTCGGGCGCGACGCCTTGTCCGGCCTGATCGTGCTGGGCGTGTTCGAGGCCCTGTTCGCCTTCTCCCGGGATCTCCGCCTGAGCCTGGTTTTCGTGTTCTTCGGCGGCATGGCGTTAATTGCCTGCTTCGCCATGCTCAGCTCGCTGGTGCAGTTGATCGCCACGGACGAGATGCGCGGCAGGGTGATGAGTCTTTACAACATCGCCTTCCGGGGCGGCATGCCGATCGGGAGCCTGGTCACGGGCGCGCTGGCCCCCGTCTTCGGCATCTCCGCCGTGGTCGGCGCCTACGGCGTCATCCTCGCCTGCCTCGCCGCCTGGCTGCTTGTCTTCCACCGCAGGCTTGCGGCGCTGTGAGCATCACGCTTCCGCCCAGTTCCTCCGCTCGATGAACGTGCGCGGCTCGTAGGTGACGCCCTCGGCGAGCCTCTTCTCCTCACGCCGGGTCAGCCAGAGCAGGAACGGCCCGAGCGCCGCGCCAGCCGCCGCGGCCAGCGCTCCGCATTCCCGGCGGATTTCCTCGCGAAGCTCATGGACGCGCGCGGCGATCTCGGCGTTCTTTTCCCGCATATGCCGCTCCATCGCCCACAGCACCGCCGCGTACGAGGTGCGCAGCGCCTTGGCCTCGCGCTCGAAGCGCTCGCGGACGCGCCAGTCGGGGTAGCTGCGGTATTTCTTCACGCCCTCGAGCGTTGTCCTGCAAATGCGGTACAGCGACGGGCCGTTCAGCTCGAAGTCCCGCCAGAAGGCCCAGTCGAGGAACTTCTTCGAGTCGTCCCGGCTGATGTGCGGATGGCGCCAGTTGAATTTGTACTGGCCGTGGACGTCGGCCAGATCCACGTCGATCAGCGTGCCCTCCTTCTCCATCCGCTGGTGGAGCGGCGTGCCCGGCAGCGGCGTGTAGAGCATGAACTGGTGGAAATCGGTTTCGTGCCTGCACGCATAGTCGATCTCCTCGCCGATGTTCTGCGGCGTGTGATGATGCATGCCCACAATGGTGGAGCCGAGCACGCGAATGCCGTTGCTGCGGAGCTCGCGCACCAGGCTCAGCGTGTCCGCCCCGGCCAGCTTGGCGTAGCCGCTCTGCGGCGACTCCAGCCCCATCCAGACCCAGCTGATGCCCAGCTCGACCAGCTCTTCCATGCTGTATTTCCGGATCGCGTTGGCCGAGGAGAACACGTACAGGTCCCAGCTCTTGCCGCCTTGCTTCATGCAGTCAAGCAGCTCCATCGCGCGGCGCCGGTGCAGGAGGAAGTTCTCGTCCATGACGAAGAACGACTTGTAGCCGAAGGCGCGCTCGGCCTTCTCCATGGCCTCGTAGATTTCCCGGCCCGTTTCGAAGAAGTTGACGAAGTTGCCCTTGCCGCCGAAGAATGCCGAAGTGGTGCAGAAGTCGCAACCCATGGGGCAGCCGACGCTGGGAATGATGGTGGCCGCGGTGGAACCGAGATTGCCAGGCAGCTTGAGCCCCATCACCCTGTGGCCGAACCCGGAAGCGATGAGCGGGTGCTCGATCTTGCGGTTCGGGTCCTGGCCGAGGAACTCCCGCATCCACCGGACGCCCTCCCCCTTGACGATGTGATCGGCGTCGATCATGTGCTCGAGCCCCGGAATGGCGGCCACATGGCCGCCGACGACGATGACCGACTTCGGCGAAATGCGGCGCACGATCTTGCACATCTCGCGCACCTTGCCGACGTTGACGATGATCGAGCTGATGCCGACCACGTCGTAGTCGTGGTCGCGCAGCTCCTGCTCAAACTGCTCTTTCGTGGGGAAATCGAGGACGGTGGAGGGGTTCTCGATGTTGGCCTGGATGAACATGATGCCCCACGAACGGTGGAACATGCGGAGGGAATAGGGGCCTTGCGCCCGCGTCACCTGGTTGTGGTACAGCTCCATCGGGTTGATGGAGCGGCTGCCGTACTCATCGTCTCGCGCGTAGGGACCGAATACGCTCGTAAGCAACACCCGGGCCTTGGGCCCTTTGGGATGCACAATCATCAGACACTCTCTTTCTCTTGGGGAAACTCGGACAACGAGCCCCGGATGTCCTAATTGTACACCCGCGGCGGGCGGGCGCCCGCAAAATCCGGCAAAAAACCGGCGCGTTCAGGCGTTCACGCTGGGCAGCCCGGCCAGCGCCATGGCCAGCTCGCTCTCGTCGTACTGCTGGTCGACAAGCTTGCCCGCGAAGTAGTCCATGTAGGCCTGCATGTCGAAGTGTCCGTGCCCGCAGAGGTTGAACAGGATGGTTTCGCTCCGGCCCTCCTGTTTGCAGCGCAGGGCCTCGTCGATGGCGCCGCGGATGGCGTGGTTCGCTTCCGGCGCAGGCATGATGCCCTCGGTGCGGGCGAAAAGCACCCCCGCTTCAAAGCAGGCCAGTTGCGGGTAGGCCTTCGCCTCGATCAGGCCGAGCTCTTTGCAGTGGCTGACCAGCGGGGCCATCCCGTGATAGCGGAGCCCGCCGGCGTGGAAGCCCGGCGGCGTGAACGTGCTGCCAAGCGTGTGCATCTTGACAAGCGGCGTCAGGTGGGCCGTGTCGCCGAAATCGTAGGCGTACTTGCCGCGCGTCAGCGAGGGGCACGCTGCCGGCTCCACCGCCACGATGCGCATCTTCTTCCCTCCGCGGAGCATCCGGCCGACAAACGGGAAAGCGATGCCGGCGAAGTTCGAGCCGCCGCCCGTGCAGCCGACCACGACGTCCGGCTCGTCGCCGGCCATCGCCAGCTGCTCGATCGCCTCTTCGCCGATCACCGTCTGGTGCAGCAGCACGTGGTTCAACACGCTCCCCAGGGCGTATTTCGTGTCCTCGCTTTGCGCCGCCACTTCCACTGCTTCGCTGATGGCGATGCCGAGGCTGCCGGGGTGGTCGGGCCGCCGGGCGAGGATCGCGCGCCCGCTCTGCGTCTCGGTGGAAGGGGAAGCCACGCACCGCGCGCCATAGGCTTCCATCAGCGCGCGCCGGTAAGGCTTTTGCTCGTAGCTGACGCGCACCATGAAGACTTCGATTTTCAGCCCGAAGAACGCCCCGGCGAGCGCCAAAGACGAGCCCCACTGCCCCGCCCCGGTCTCCGTCACGATGCGCCGCACGCCCGCCTCCTTGTTGTAGAAGGCTTGCGCCACCGCCGTGTTCGGCTTGTGGGATCCGGCCGGGCTCACGCCCTCGTACTTGTAATAGATCTTCGCCGGGGTGTCGAGCGCCTTTTCCAGCCGCCGCGCCCGGTACAGCGGCGTGGGCCGCCACTGCCGGTAAATGTCGCGGACCGGGCCGGGGATCTCGATCTCTCTTTCGGTCGAGACCTCCTGCTCGATCAGGCTCATCGGGAAAATCACTTCCAGGTCGGCCGGCGTCACCGGCTGCTTCGTCGCCGGGTGCAGCACCGGCGGCGCCGGCTTCGGCAGGTCCGCCGCCAGGTTGTACCAGAACTTCGGAAGCCGGCTTTCGTCCAGAACGTATTTGATCTCGTCGCTCATGCTGATCCAGATCTCCCGCGCAATGGGTGAACCCGCGATTGTATCAACACGCGAAGGGCGTCTGCCCGTAGAATGATTGCGGAGGTCCCGACCCGGTTATGCGCGCCGCCCTGCTGTTTGCACTCGCCCTTCCGCTGCTGGCCCAGCCACCGGCCGCCACTGCGCCGAAGATCCGGACGCTGCTGGTGACCGGAGGCGCCATCGGCGGCCACGACTGGCGCATCGTCTCCCCGCTGCTGCGCAAGGCCCTGGAAGAGACCGGGCGGTTCGAAGTCCGCGTCACCGAAGACTTTCGCGGCGCCGGCCCGGAGACACTCGAAGGCTACGACCTGGTGGTGCTGAATTATTACGACGCCCGCAACCCCGCCTTCTCCTGGCCCGAGCGCACGCGAAACGCGCTGCTCGAGTTTGTGCGTTCCGGCCGGGGCCTTGTCGTCTACCACTTCACGATCGCCGCTTTCCTGGACTGGCCCGAGTTTGAGCGCCTCTGTGGCGGCAACTGGCGGCCCGATCAGGGGCACCACTCGCCGGCCCATACGTTCGATCTGGACATCCGGGACCGCTCCCACCCTGTCACGCGCGGGCTGCGCGCCAAACTCACCCAGCCCGACGACGAACTCTACGCCAACCTGAAGTGGCAGCCCGCCGGCGCCTACCATGTGCTCGCCACCGCCTGGGACGACCACAAGCTTTACGCGGGCAAGGCCCGGCAACCGATTCCCGGCGACGGCATGGATCACCCCATTTTGTGGACCGTCAACTACGGCGCCGGCCGCGTCTTTGTCACTGCCCTTGGCCACGACGGCCCTGCGGTGAAGACGCCGACTTTCGTCGCCACGTTCACGCGCGGCGCAGAGTGGGCGGCCACCGGCGCCGTCACGCTGCCGGTCCCGCCCGAGCTCGCCGAAGGAGGCAAGCCCTCCGAGGCGCAGCCCCGCGTGGTCACGCCCGGCCCTGGCCCCTCCGATCCCCCATCGGATGCCGTGGTTCTCTTCGACGGCTCCAGCCTTGACGGCTGGACCCGCCCGGACGGCACGCCCACCGGCTGCCGCATCGAGAACCGCGAAATGGTCTGCCGCACAGGCGCGGGCGACGCCGTGTCGAAGCAGAAATTCCGGTCGGCGCAGATCCACCTCGAATTTCTCGTGCCCCATATGCCGGACCAGAAAGGCCAATTGCGGGGAAATTCCGGCGTATATATCCAGGGAATTACAGAAATCCAGATTCTCGACAGTTACGGGAATCCGACATACCCCACGGGGGCGGCCGGCGCCGTCTACGGCCAGCATCCCCCTCTGGTGAACGCCTCGCGAAAGCCGGGCGAGTGGTCGTCCTACGACATCGTCTATCACGCGCCTGTCTGCAACGAGCGCGGGCAGGAAGTGCAGCCCGCCACTGTCACCGTTTTCTTCAACGGGGTGCTCATCCACGATCAGGCGCCGCTCCGCTTCCGGCGCGCCATGTGCCAGCCCGGCCCGCTTCTGCTCCAGGACCATTCGGGCTTCCCGGGCGCGCCTGACACCACCATGCGGTTCCGGAACATCTGGTGCCGCCCGCTGGACTGAGGCCCGCAGCTACAATGAAGGAGAGCCACCCGCAAGCCCGGGGCGGATCACCGTAAACAGAACTCCTGGCCGACCTGGCCCATTCTGCGTGGATTTGACGTTGCAACCGGCTGAAGCTTTTCGCATCGCAATCTCCGCTTCCTTCACCGCGGAACCGCTGGCGCCTTTCATTGAGTTCTGGGGCCGCCGGCTTGGCGCGCCGTTCGAGACCGTTTTCGCCCCGTACAACCAGGTTCTTCAGACGCTGCTCGACCCGGGCTCTGCCTTCGCCGCGAACCGGCACGGCGTGAACGTCGTTCTGCTGCGGAGCGAAGATCTCCCGGTACAGCCTGCCGCCGGCGCCGGCGAGATCGCCGCCGCGGTCCGCTCGGCGCTGCCGCGCCTGCACGTCCCGCTGCTGTTCCTGCTTTGCCCGCCTTCGCCGGGCGCGGAGGCGCCCGCGGCCGAGGCCGTCCTGCGCGACGCGCTGTCCGGACTGCCCGGGGTGCATTTCTTCCACTACTCCGACGTGCTGGCTCTTTACCCGGTGAGCCGGGTCCACGAGGAGCGCGCCGCCGAGATCGCGCGCATCCCCTACACCGAGGAGATGTTCGCGGCCCTCGCCACGGTCATTGTCCGCCGGGCCCACGTGTTGTCCGCGCCGCCATACAAGGTGATCGCCGTGGATCTGGACAACACGCTCTGGCGCGGCATTTGCGGGGAGGATGGCCCCGGGGGCGTTTATCTCGATCCCCCGCGGCGGCGCCTGCACGAGTTCCTTCTCGCCCAGCGCGACGCCGGCATGTTGCTCGCCATCGCCTCGAAGAACAACTTCAACGACGTGGTGGAGACGTTCAACGCCCACCCGGAGTTTCCGCTCCGCCTCGAACACTTCACCGCCTGGCGGATCGACTGGAACCCGAAACCGGTCAACCTCGCCTCTCTGGCCGCCGAGCTCAACGTGGGCCTGGACACGTTCATCTTCCTCGACGACAATCCCAAAGAGTGCGCCGAGGTGGCTTCCTCCGCCCCCGAGGTGCTGTCCATCGCGCTGCCGCCGAACCTGGAAGAACTTCCCGCCTTCCTCGACCACATCTGGGCGTTCGACCATCCCTCCGTCACCGAGGAGGACCGGCGCCGCGCCGAGACCATCGCCCGGTCGCTCGAGTTCTCCCGGGCGGCGCAATCGGCGGCGTCGCTCGAAGACTTCATCGCCTCGCTCAACCTGCGCGTGGATCTCCAGCCGCTGGTGGCCGAGAGGTTGCCGCGCGCAGCCCAGCTCACCCAGCGCACCAACCAGTTCAACACCACCACCATCCGCCGCACCGAGGCCGAGCTCGCCGCGCTCCTGGCGAGCCCCGGAGTGCGCATCTTCACCGCCGAGGTGAGCGACCGCTTCGGCGAATACGGCCTCACCGGGCTGGTGATCGTCTTCACCCGCCTCAACGAGCTCTACGTCGATTCATTCCTGCTGTCGTGCCGCGTGCTTGGCCGCGGCGCGGAGCACCGCATTCTGGCCCGCCTCGCCGAACTGGCCCTGGACGAGGGCATTTACACGGTCACGGTTCCCTTCACGCCCACGGCGAAGAACTCGCCCGTGCAGGCCTTTCTCGACTCGATCCCCTGCGGCTCGCGCCATGAAGACAATGGATGCTACGTCTACCGCTTCCCGGCCGTCGAGCTTCAGACGCTGCGCTGGTCGCCCTCGGCGGCCGCCAGCCCGGCGCCGCCCGCGCGGCCTCCGGCCCCCGCCGGCCGCCGTTTCACGGCTTATGCGGAAATCGCCTCCTCGCTTCGCAGCCCGGCGCGCATTCTGGCGGAAGCCCGGAAAGAAGCCTCGTGCCGGCATGCGACAGAAAAGGCTGCCGCTTTCGCATCTGAAACGGAAGAAAAGCTCGCCCGCATATGGTCTGAACTGCTGGGTAAACCCGTTGTCAGTTCCGGCGACAACTTTTTTGATCTCGGCGGGCATTCCCTGCTGGCTGTGCTGCTTTTGATGCGGGTGCGGGAGGAATTCGGGGTCGAATTGTCCGTCGACGAGGTGTACTCCGGCTCGTTGACCCTCGGCTCGCTGGCCGCGGTGATCGAGGCGCGCCGACTGGGCGCCGCCGATCCCGAGGAGTACCAGGCGCTGCTCGCCGAGATCGAGAACCTTTCCGACGAAGAGGTCCGCGCCCTGCTGGAAAGGGAGCTTGGCCAGGAGGAATAGGCCGTGCGCATCCTTCTCGCGTCCAACGCTTCCTACGACCCGCCGCGCGGCGGCTCCACCCGCTCCAACCTGGCCTGGCTCCGGCGCCTCGCCGCCTCCGGCCACGAGTGCGCCGTCGCTGCTTCCGCGCCGGGCCGCGAGAAGCGGGACTCCGTCGTGGACGGCATCGCCATACGCTCCGTCCCTTCCCTGTCCCTGCACGCCGGCGAGCTGGGCAATCTCATCCGGGAATTCCGCCCGGACTTCGTTCTCGTTTCCAGCGAGGACCTGTCCCACACCCTGTTGCGCGAGGCGGCGCGGACCGCCCCGGGCCGGCTCGTCTACCTCGCCCACACGCCGCAGTTCTTCCCTTTCGGGCCCGAATCCTGGCACCAGGACCCGCCCGCGGCCGAAATCATCCGGCAGGCAGCCGGCGTCGTCGCGATCGGCAGGCACATGGCCGGCTACATCCGCGAGCATCTCGGCCGCGAGGCCGCCGTCATCCACCCGCCAATTTACGGAAATCCCCCGTGGCCCGATCTGTCGGATTTTTCCAGAAAACGGGTTCTGATGATCAACCCATGCGCCGTCAAGGGCATCTCGATTTTTCTTGAACTGGCGCGC
>Ga0308417_1000426_pt1 | contig 31154 bp, 24 predicted proteins | sample HotsprSampleOS65_FD_203528 | JGI IMG/M metagenome (GOLD analysis project Ga0308417, IMG submission 203528) | Hot spring phototrophic mat microbial communities from Octopus Spring, Yellowstone National Park, Wyoming, United States - 20090730_OS65 ...
GGGCCGGCTTCCGGTTCCGCGTCGGCGCCGTGCAGGGGGAGGTCGGTCTCGCGGAGGGTCTCGCCTGCCGCATTCACCTCCTCCTCGGTCAGGCGTGCGGGGTCGCCATCGAAGGAGGGGTCGGCGAAGAGCCGCGTGGCCGAGCCGGTGTAGTCGATGACGTTGAACCAGAGCTTGCCGTAGTCGTCGCGCACCTGGGTGCCGCGGCCGATGATCTGCTTGAACTCGCTCATCGAGCCGACGACGCGGGCGAGCACCACGTTCTTGCAGGTCGGCGCGTCCACGCCGGTGGTCAGGAGCTGCGAGGTGGTGAGGATTGTCGGCGTGCGCGTGTCCACATCCTGGAAGCGGCCGAGATGGGCGCGGCCGATCTCGCCCTCGTCGGCGGTGACGCGGCAGACGTAGTCCGGGTGCTGCGCCACCAAGTCCGCATTGAGGGTGACCAGCGCCTGGCGCATCTCGGCAGCGTGTTCCTGGTCCACGCAGAAGATGATGGTCTTGGCGTACCGGTCGGTCTTGCGCAGGAAGCCGCTCAGGTGCTTCGCGATGGCCTGGGTGCGGGCGCGCAGGGCGATGACGCGCTCGAAGTCCTGGGTGCGATATTCGTCGTCGGGGATCTCGCGGCCGTAGCGGTCGAGGTCGCCCCTGCTCGGCCGCCAGCCGGCGGCGTCCCATTCCGTGATCACGCGATGGACGCGATAGGGGGCGAGGAAGCCGTCATCGATGCCCTGTCGCAGGCTGTACTCGTATAAGGGGTTTCCGAAGTAGCGATAGGTGTCGCGGTTTTCGTCGCGCAGCGGCGTGGCGGTCATGCCGAGCTGATATGCCGGGGCGAAGTGTTCCAGAATGACGCGCCAAGAACTTTTGTCCCGGGCGCTGCCGCGGTGGCACTCGTCGACGATGATCAGGTCGAAGAACTCCGGCGGGTAGGCGCGGAACAGGCCTTCGCGGGCCGTGTCTTCCGCCAGCGCCTGGTAGATCGCGAAATAGATCTCCCAGCCGAGGACGACTTGGCCCGCTTCGATCTTGCAGCGGGCGTCGCCGAAGGCGGCGAAGATGCCGTCCTTGGGCTGGTCCACCAGGAGGTTGCGGTCTGCGAGGTAGAGGATTTTTGGACGTCTGTAGGCGCCGTCGCGGTTCCAGTGGCTGTTCCACAGCTTCCAGCAGACCTGGAAGGCAACCGTGGTCTTGCCGGTCCCGGTCGCCATGGTGACCAGCATCCGCCGCTGGCCTTTCATGATCGCTTCGACAATGCGGTTGATCGCCGCTTGCTGGTAGTAGCGCTCGCTCTTGCCGACTGTGTGGTTGAAGGGCGTGAGCAGCCGATCGGCTGCTTGCTCGTTGGCGAGCCCAGCCCCGGCCCGGTAACGGGCCCAAAGCTCCGCTGGGGTGGGATATCCGGCGCGTGGGGTTTCCGTGCCGGCGAAGTAGTCGATTTCGATGATCTCGGGGCCGTTGGTGGCGTAGGCGAACTTGAGCCCGAGCATCTCGGCGTATTGACGCGCCTGTTGAACTCCGTCGGCGGCACGCTTGTAATGCCCCTTGGCCTCCACGACGGCGAGCGGAAAGTCGCGCCGGTAGCGGAGCAGGAAGTCGACCCGTTTCGGCGGCTTGCGCACAAAGCCGTGCCCGACCGGGACGATCCGGCCATCGGTGATCGTACGCTGCTCGGCGATGGAATGAGGGTCGGTGTCCCAGCCGGCGGCCTGGAGCGCCGGCACGACGTAGCGACGGCAGGTGTCGGCCTCCGTTTCCGTCATGCATCCCAAGCTCGAAGGCGATACTTGGCCGACCTATGCACCATGATGGAACGCTAACACAGCGGCGCAACAGCCTCAAAATCCTGGATCACTGTAAGAAGTGGCCTGGGGGCGATGTTGCCGGTTCAGCGCGGCGGGCCGATCGCGGGCAGAGAGAATGCTGAACCATACGCCCGGGTGCCTCGGCAAAGGGACGGACGGTCGGGGCGTAGACCCCTGGTCGAAGCAATCAGCCAAGTCGCAATCTTCAGAGAGAACGGGGCGGAGAGAGAGGCCCTACCAGCCTTCGTTGTGAGTTCGAAATATAACCCCCCGGCACGCGGGCGTTGGCGAAGCTGCGCCTGAGCGCACCACCGCCAGGAGGAGAGACGGGGTCTGCGCGGGGCTGAGTGGAGCGGACGAAGGGATTCGAACCCTCGACCCCGACCTTGGCAAGGTCGTGCTCTACCCCTGAGCTACGCCCGCATCCGCCAGCTACACGGCCACTCTTGAGCGTCTATACCGATCGCGCGGCGCCGCGCAAGGCGCCTTCGCCCGCCCTGCCGCCGCCTCGGGCCGCCTCCCCATCCTCACTTGGCCCGTCGCCGACAGCCTCGGCAGCGAGGCGGAAGCGCGCCGCAACCAGAGGGTCGGCAAGCCCGGCCAGCAGCTCAGCGTCGGTTTCGAGCCGAAGCTCGACCCGATCGAACCACGGGACAGTGCCGCGGCCGCGGCCGACAAATAGCGCATTCAAAACCTCGGCGAGGGCTGCTCGCGGGCGGCAGCAGAGGCAGGCCGCGCCGTGCGCCGCCGCCGCCAGGCGGCGCACCAGCGGATTACCGCGCGGCGCGATCGCGTCTGCGGCGACGACAACAGCGGTTCCCGCCCGGATCGGGGTCGGGCCCGGCGGCACCACGACGACGGGAATTCGCTCACTCATCATTCTGGACATGAGCATATGTTTATGTCAGGAACAATACATGGATGAGGTACTGGCCGCCCTACGCGCGCTCGCCGAACCGACACGGCTCCGCCTTGTCGCCCTCTCCGCCCATGGCGAATGGGGCCTCTCCGATTTGGTTGATATCCTCGGCACCTCCCAGCCCGGCCTATCGCGGCATCTGAAACTGCTCGCCGAAGCCGGCGTGATCGAACGCAGCCGCGAAGGCGCACACCTCATCGTCCGCCTCGCCACTGCCGGCCCCGGAGCCGCCCTGGGCCAGGCTGCCCTGGCCCAACTGCCGGACGACGACCCCCTCCTCGCCGGAGACCGACGCCGCGCCGCCGCCATCCGCGCCGCACGCGCCCGCGCCGCCTCGGAAGCCTTCCGCGCCGACCCTGCCGCCTGGGACGAACTGCGCGCCCTTGGCCTGCCGGCCGAGGTGATCGAAACGAGGCTGCTGGCCGCCTTGCCGCCGGGGCGGCTCGGGCGACTGCTTGATCTCGGCACCGGTTCGGGGCGTCTGCTTGAACTGCTTGCCCCGCGGGCAGACAGCGCCACAGGGGTGGACCTCTCCCGCGACATGCTCGCCGCTGCCCGCGCAAGACTCGGCGCGGCAGGGCTCGGGCGCACCGCTCTCCGCCAAGCGGACGCCTCCCGCCTCCCCTTCCCGGCAGAAAGTTTCGACACCGTCACGCTGTCTATGCTCCTCCATCACGTCGACGACCCGGCCGCAGTGCTCAGCGAAGCGGCTCGCGTGCTCGCACCCGGCGGAACCCTGGCCCTCATCGACCTCGCGCCGCATGCCGACGATGCGGCTCTTCGGCGCCACGCCCATCGCTGGCCCGGCTTCGCGGCCTCCCGCCTCAGCGCCTGGCTGCGCGAGGCCGGGCTCGAGCCCGCGTCGTTCGTCACGGTGCCCGGCGCGCTCTCCGTGCTCGTCGTCAGCGCGCGCAAACCTTCGGTCGCCGCCGCGGGCCTTCGCCACGACGCCGCAGGCCTCCGCAACGCCGACGAACACGCCTGAGGCCGAGAGACCCATGCCGCGGCCCCATCTGCTCGACGCGCTGCGCGAACGCGTGCTGCTGTGCGACGGCGGCTTCGGCGCCCGCGTGCAGGCGATGGCGCTCGACGTCGAACGCGACTTCCTGGGCAAGGAAAACTGTACCGAAGTCCTCCTCATCTCACGCCCCGACATCGTGCGCGACATCCACCGATCCTACTTCGCTGCAGGGGCCGACATGGTGGAGACGAACACCTTCGGCGCCTCGCCGATTACCCTCGGCGAGTTCGGCCTCGAGGCGGAAGCCTTCGCGCTGAACAAGCGCGCGGGCGAGATCGCGCGCGAGGCGGCCGAAGAGTTCACGGACGGCCGCGACCGCTGGGTGCTGGGCTCGATCGGACCCGGAACGAAGCTGCCCACCCTCGGCACAGTCGACTACGACACTCTGGAAGCCGCCTTGACCGTCCAGGCGGAAGGGCTGATCGCCGGCGGGGTGGACGGCATCCTCATCGAGACCTGCCAGGACACGCTGCAGATCAAGGCCGCCGTCAACGGCACCAAGGTTGCGCGCCTACGCGCCCATCGCCCCGACCTGCCGATCCTCGTCCAGGTCACCGTCGAAACGACCGGGACGCTGCTCGTCGGGCCCGACATCGCCGCCGCAGCCACTGTGCTGCACGCCCTCGACGTGCCGCTGCTCGGGCTCAACTGCGCGACCGGCCCGCAGGAGATGGCCGAGCACATCCGCTGGCTGTCCCGCCACTGGCCTGGCCTCATCTCCGTGCAGCCGAACGCTGGCCTGCCCGAACTCGTCGACGGCAGGACGCACTACCCGCTCACCGCCGGGGAACTCGCCGTCTGGCTCGAACGCTTTATCGAGGAGGACGGTGTCAATCTGATCGGCGGCTGCTGCGGCACCACCGACCGCCACATCGAGGCGCTCGATGCGATGCTTCGCCGCCGCTCGGGTTCCGCCCGCCGCCCTCCCCCAATCCCTCGCCAGGCGGTTTGGATCCCGGCCGTCGCCTCGCTCTACACGGCCGTCCCCCTGCGCCAAGAGAATGCCATCTTCGCCATCGGCGAACGCTGCAACGCCAACGGCTCGAAGAGGTGGCGCGAGCTGCAGGCGGCCCATGACTGGGACGGCTGTGTCGCGATGGGCCGCGAGCAGGCGGCGGAGGGCTCGCACGCCCTCGACGTCTGCACCGCCTTTGTCGGCCGCGACGAGAAGGCGGAGATGTGCGAGGTCGTCCGCCGCTTCACCTCCTCTGTCAACGCCCCGCTCGTCATCGATTCGACCGAGACGGATGTGCTCGAGGCCGCGCTGAAACTGCACGGTGGCAAGCCGATCCTGAACTCGATCAACTTCGAGGAGGGCGAGCGCGCGGCGAATGACCGCATGCTGCTCGCCCGGCGCTTCGGGGCGGCGGTGATCGCGCTCACCATCGACGAGGCCGGCATGGCGAAGACCGCGGCCGACAAGCTGCGCATTGCCCGCCGCCTCGTCGATTTCGCTTGCGGCAGGCACGGCCTGCCGCCATCCGACCTGCTGATCGACCCGCTCACCTTCACCATCGCCACCGGCAACGAGGACGACCGCAAACTGGGGCTCGAGACCCTGGACGGGATCCGTCTGATCCGCGAGGAGTTCGCCGACGTCCAGATCATCCTCGGCCTGTCCAACATCTCCTTCGGCCTGAACCCGGCGGCGCGCACCGTGCTCAACTCGGTGTTCCTGGATCACGCCGTGCGCGCCGGCCTGACAGGCGCGATCGTGCACGTCTCAAAGATCAAGCCGTTGCACCAAATCCCAGAAGAGGAGGTGCGCGTCGCCGAGGACCTGATCTTCGACCGACGCCGCGAGGGCTACGACCCGCTCGCCCGCATGCTTGAATTGTTCGCCGATCGCAAGGGCCGGGAGGACACGGGGCGTAAACGCGCCGAAACCATCGAGGAGCGGCTGAAGGACCGCATCATCGCAGGCGACCGCAAGGGCCTCGAGGCCGACCTCGCCGAGGCGATGGCGAAGGGCCATGCGCCCCTGGCCATCATCAACGACATCCTGCTCGACGGCATGAAGACCGTGGGCGACCTGTTCGGCGCGGGCAAGATGCAGCTCCCCTTCGTGCTGCAATCGGCCGAGACCACGAAGGCGGCGGTCGCCTATCTCGAACCCTTCATGGAGCGTGTCGAAGGCCAAGCGAAGGGCACCGTGGTGCTCGCCACCGTCAAGGGCGACGTGCACGACATCGGCAAAAACCTGGTCGACATCATCCTCACCAACAACGGCTATCGCGTGATCAATCTCGGCATCAAGGTGCCGCTCGCCGAGATGCTGAAGGCGGCGAACGAGAACAAGGCCGATGCTATCGGCATGAGCGGTCTGCTCGTCAAATCCACCGTGGTGATGCGCGAGAACCTGGAGGAGATGAGCCGGCTCGGCGTCGAGCTTCCGGTCCTGCTCGGCGGGGCAGCACTGACGCGGAACTTCGTCGAACAGGACTGCGTCGCAGCCTACGCCTGTGGCCGCGTGGCTTACGCTCGCGACGCCTTCGACGGCCTCCACCTGATGGACAAGGTCACCAGCGGCAGTTTCGACGACTACCTCGCTGCCGTGCAAGCCAAGCGCCGCGGCAAACCGACCAACACCAGGCGCAGGCTCGGCGAAGCGGCGGAGACGGCCCAGCAGCCCGTCGACCGCGCCAATGCGCAGGCGCGGCGGCGGCGGCTTGCGCGCGAGCACACCCCACCCAAGCCGCCGTTCTGGGGTGCCCGCCTCATCGAGGCACCGACAAAGGCGATCGTTCCATTCCTGAACGAGCGCTCACTGTACCAGTTCCAGTGGGGGTTTCGCAAACAGGGGCGGAGGCTGGAGGACTTCCTCGGCTGGGCCAAGCAGGAACTGCGGCCAGTGCTGAAACGCATGCTGAACCTGTGCGAGCAGGAGAGCATCATCACACCGCAGGCGCTCTACGGCTACTGGAAGGCCGCCGGCGAAGGCAACGACCTCGTGCTGTTCGACGAGGACGGAACAACCGAGCTCGTCCGCTTCTCCCTGCCGCGCCAGGCCAAGGAGGACGGCGACTGCATCGCCGACTTCGTGCGCGACATCGAAGACGGCGCGGCAGCCCGGGACGTGGTCGCCTTGCAGGTCGTCACTGTCGGCCAGAAGGCCTCGGACGTGGCGCGTGCTTGGTTCGAGGCCAACCGCTACCAGGACTACCTCTACCTGCACGGGCTTTCGGTCGAACTCGCCGAGGCCCTGGCAGAATATGTGCACAAGCGCATCCGCGCCGAGTGTGGATACGCGGCGGAAGACGATCGCGACCTGGACCGGATGCTGCAGCAGGGCTACCGGGGCAGCCGGTACTCCTTTGGCTACCCGGCCTGCCCGCGGCTCGAAGATCAGGACGCCCTGCTACGCCTGCTCGGCGCGGAACGGATCGGGGTCAGCTTGTCTGAGGAGTGGCAGCTTCACCCCGAGCAAAGCACCTCCGCCCTCGTCATCCTGCATCCGCGGGCCAAGTACTTCTCCGTTTGACGCGTGCGCACGCAGGCGCCAGTGCCGGCACCTGCACCCTGGCGGCATCGTTCCGCCGTCACGGCGGCGCGGCTGCGGCCCCCGGCTTCGGCTGCTATAAGCGCGCGCGATGACCCGCCCCCAGTCCCTCGCCACCGCCTCGTTCGCGGTCGCCGTCGCAGTCCTCGGGCTGAAGACGGCGGCGTGGTGGATCACGGGCTCGGTCGCCCTGTTCGCGGACGCGGTTGAGAGCGTGGTCAACGTCGCCTCCTCGGCCGTCGCGCTCGCCGCTGTCTTCTACGCCTCGCGCCCAGCCGACCGGAACCATCCCTACGGCCACGCCAAGGCGGAATACTTCTCGGCCGTCTTCACCGGCGTGCTGATCGTCGTTGCCGCGCTCGCCATCCTCGGCGAGGCCTGGGACGCACTCGAAGCGCCGCGGGCGATCGCGCAGGCACCGCTCGGGCTCGCCGTCACCTCGGCCGCGACCCTGATCAACGGCGGCTGGGCCTGGCACCTGATCCGCCGCGGCAAGCAGCTCGGCTCCCCCGCCCTCGTCGCCGACGGCAGGCATCTCGTCGCCGACGTCGTCACTTCGCTCGGCGTCATCGTCGGGGTGGCGCTCGTCGCAACCACCGGCATGCTCTGGCTCGACCCAGCCCTTGCCGTGGCGACCGCAGCCAATGTGCTGTGGTCTGGCTGGCGCCTCACTCGGGAGAGTGTGGGCGGGCTGATGGACGAGGCGGTCGCGGCCGACTCCCTCGACAGGATCAAGTCCTTGATCTCCTCCAATGCCAACGGCGCGATCGAGGCGCATGATCTGCGGACACGTCGCGCGGGCCGGTTCACCTTCATCGAGTTCCACCTCGTCGTGCCGGAGACGATGCCGGTCGGCGAGGCCCACGAGATCTGCGACCGGATCGAGGACGCCCTGAAGGCGGAACTCGATCCGGCCGTCATCACCATCCATGTCGAGCCGCCGCACAAGGCCAAGCATACCGGTGTGGTCGTTCTCTAGCGCGGTCGTCCTCCTCCTCCTCGTCGTCGTGACCGGCGCGGAGGCGAAACCCTCCCGCGTGGTCTCACTCAACCTCTGCGCTGACCAGCTCGTCCTCGCCCTCGCTGACCGCGACCGGATCGCCGCCCTCTCCCCGCTCGCCGCCGACCCGGCACTGTCCGCCGCCGCGGGCGCCGCACGCGGCCTGCCAGCCGTGCGACCGGTCCTTGAGGAGGTGCTGCCGCTTCGCCCCGACCTCGCCGTTGCCGGCGCCTGGGGCGGCCAGCGCGTTGCTTCCATGCTGGAAGCGCGCGGTGTGACGGTGCTTCGCCTCGGCCTCGCTGCCGGCTTCGATGACATCGTCGCGCAGGCGCGGGCGGTCGCGCGGGCCCTCGGCGAGGTCGACCGGGGCGAGGCGCTGGCGCAGAGCATCGGCGCGCGATTGGCAGCGGCGCAAAGGGAGGAGCGGGGCGCGCGCGCCCTGGTCTGGGAGGCGCGAGGCTTCACCTCCGGCGAAGGCACGCTCACGGATGCCGTGCTGCGCGCGGCCGGCTTGCGCAACGCCGCGCGGTTTTCAGGCTACGGCAGCATACCGCTGGAGCGACTGCTCTCCGCGCCACCGGACCTCCTCGTCGTTCTGTTCGCCGCAAATTCGCCATCGCTGTCGGAGGCTTTGCTCGAACACCCTGCCCTGGCCGGCCTGCCCAGGCTCTCCCTACCTGCGGCCTGGTTCGCCTGCGGCGGGCCAGACACCGTGCGCGCCGTAGAGGCGCTCTCGGCGCGATGACGGCCGCCCTGATCGCGGCCACAGGTGGCCTTGCCCTACTCTCGCTTGCGGTCGGCGCCGCGGGATTCGGTCTCGGTGTCGACCCCGCAATCCTGTGGCAGGTGCGTGCCCCGCGCACCGTGCTCGCCGTGCTCGTCGGCGCAGCGCTCTCGCTCGCAGGCGCGGTGCTGCAGGGGCTGTTGCGCAACCGGCTTGCCGATCCCGGGCTGCTCGGCGTGACCGGTGGGGCCTCGCTCGGGGCGGTGCTCGCCTTCTACTGGGGGCTTTCCACCGCCTTCCCTCTGGCCTTGCCGCTCGGCGGCCTCGCCGGCGCTCTGCTTGCCGCCCTCGCCGTGCTCGGCATGTCGGCCCGCGCGGGCAGCGGCGCGGGGCTGATCCTCGCCGGCATCGGTGTCGCGGCAATCGCCTCAGCCCTGGTCGCGATGGCGCTGTCCTTCGCCCCCAATCCATTCGCTCTTGCCGAGATCACGATCTGGCTTCTGGGTTCGCTCGAGGATCGCTCCTGGCGCGAGGTGAGTCTTGCTGGTCCGGCCATTGCCGCCGGGGCGGGCCTTCTCCTCCCGCTCGGGCCGAGGCTGGATGCGCTCGCCCTCGGCGAGGAGACGGCCGCTTCGCTCGGCGTCGCGGTCTGGCCGACCATGGCGCGCGCCGCTGTCGGCGCCGCTCTCGCCGTGGGCGCAGCGGCCTCGGTCGCGGGCGGCGTGGGCTTCGTTGGCTTGATCGTGCCGAACCTTCTGCGCGCAGCCGTCGGCGACCGGCCGGGCGCGCTTCTTCTGCCCTCCGCCTTGGCCGGAGCCTCGCTCGTCTTGGCGGCGGATCTCGCTGTGCGTCTTCTTCCCCTCAAGCAGGAACTCCGTCTCGGCGTGCTGACGGCGCTGATCGGGGCGCCGGTACTGCTCGCGGTGGCCCTGCGCGAGGCCCGCGCGGGATGATCGCGGCCGAGGGGGTCGCCCTCGCGCGCGCTGGCCGGCGCGTGCTCAACGACCTGGCCCTGTGCCTGCGCCCCGGCGAACTCGTCGCCCTGATCGGGCCGAACGGGGCGGGGAAATCCACAGCGCTTCGCGTGCTGGCCGGGCTTGTTCCCCCCGATCGCGGGCGCGTGCTGTACGAGGGCGCGCCCCTTTGGCGGCTCGCGCCAAGGGCACGCGCCCGTCGTATCGGCTGGCTTGCCCAGGCCGCGCGCGCGGCCTGGGGCATGACGGTGCGCGAGGTGGTCGCGCTTGGGCGTCTGCCGCATGGCGATCGGGCAGAAGCTCCGGTCGAACGCGCCCTCGACGCGCTCGGGCTCTCGGCCCTCGCGGCGACGCGGATCGACCGGCTGTCCGGCGGCGAGGCGAAGCGGGCGATGATCGCGCGCGTGCTGGCGGGCGATCCGCGCGTGCTTTTGCTCGACGAGCCCGCGGCTGACCTTGACCCGGCCGCGGCCTTCGCCGTGATGCGTCTGCTTCGGCGGACTGCCGCCGAGGGGCGGGTGGTGCTTGCGGTCCTGCACGATCTTGCGCTGGCGGCACGGTTTGCTGACCGGATCGTTCTTCTCGCGGACGGCTCGGTGGTGGCCGACGGCGCAGCCGAGAGGGTGTTGACCGAGAGCGCAGCTGGCCGGGTGTTCGGCATCCGCTTCGGCGCCGACCATGCGGTGCTGCCGGCATGAGCCGCGCCTTCGCCCTCGGCTTCGCCGCCTCCGCCGCCATCCATGCCGTGGTCCTGGCGGCATTGTGGCCGGGCCCCCCGGGCGGGCGGTGGATGGACCCGGGGGCCGAGCCGGGGTTTGCCCTCCTCTGGGCGGAAGGGCTCGGTTCAGCGTCCGACGCCCCTTCCCCGGCCGCCCCTGGAGACGGTGGGGCCAAGCAGCAGGGCGACGAGCCGGCGCAGGCGGAGAGGGAGGGCCAAGCCTCGGCTGACCGGGCCGTCGAGAGCACGCCGGCCGCGCTGCCTCTGCCGCCAGTGCCGCCGTCACTTCCGGCCGCGGCCCGTCGCGCCGGCGTCAGCGCGCCCCCGCGACCGGCCGCCCCTCCCGGAGCGGCCCTCGAAGGCGATGGACCGCAGCCTCGAGGGGCGGCGATCGCCGAGAGCGGTGTCCTCCATCCTGCGACGATCGCAGCCAAGCTTGATCCCGCTTACCCTTGGGAGGCGCGGCGCAACCGCTGGCAGGGCACCGTCCTGCTTGCGGTCACCGTCTCGGCGGAGGGACGGCCGGTCGCGATCGAGGTCGCCCGCTCCTCCGGACACGCTGCGCTCGACGATGCGGCAGCGGAGGCGGTGCGCCAGTGGCGCTTCGTCCCGGCGCGGCGGGACGGGATGGCGGTAGAGGATCGAGTTGCGGTGCCGATCACCTTTCGGCTTCGGGACTAAGGGGACGATGGCGGAACGGCTTCGCGTCGCGAGCTGGAACCTCAATGGCGTGCGGGCGCGCGCGCACCATCTGCGCGATCTGCTGCGACAGGAGAACGCTCCCGATGTCTTGCTCCTGCAGGAGCTGAAGGCGGCCGAAGACGCCTTCCCCGCGCTCGAAGTTCGCGAGGCTGGCTATCAGGCCCTCCTCGTCGGCCAGAAAGGGTTCAACGGCGTCGCTGTGCTGTCGCGGCGCGAGGCCGCCGCAGGGCTCCGCGCTCTGCCGGGGGACGCGGCAGACGACCAGGCGCGCTGGCTTGAGGCGGAGATTGGCGACCTTATCGTCGTCTCGCTCTACGCCCCGAACGGCAACCCTGTGGGCACCGACAAGTTCGCCTACAAGCTCGCCTGGATGCGCCGGCTCGCGGCGCGGGCCGAGGCGCTGTTCGCGACCGAGCGGCCCGTGGTTCTCGGCGGCGACTGGAACGTCTGCCCCACTGCGCGCGACGTCGCCGACGCCGAGGCGATGGCGAGCGATTCGCTGTGTCAGCCGGAAAGCCGCGCAGCTTGGCACGCCGTGCTGTGGCAGGGCTGGACGGATGCGTTCCGCGCCCTGCACCCGGACGAGCCGGGGTACACCTACTGGGACTACCAGGGCGGGGCCTGGGCGCAGGACCGCGGCCTGCGCATCGACCACCTCTTGCTCTCGCCACGCGCGGCGGAGGCGTTGGTCGCGTCGGGGGTGGATCGATCGCCCCGGGCCAAGGACAGCCCCTCCGACCACACCCCCGTCTGGTGCGACCTCGCGCTGTGACCGCTTACCAGCGGGCGCGCAGGCCGACCACGCCGGACCGCCCGGGCGTCTGGTAGCCGTTGGTCGGCTCGAAGTCGGAATCGCCGAGGTTGCGCAGTTCGACGAACAGCGCTGCGTGTTCCAGCAAAGCGTAGGTCGCGGTCAGGTTCACCAGCCAGCCTGCCGGCGAGAGCCCTCGGCCGGCGGAGGTCCCGTCTTCGCGGTAGAGCAGGTCACGGAACCGCCCAACGAAGAGGACCTCCGGGGCGATCGCGAGGCGCTCGAACGGGAATAGAGTGGCGGCGAGCGAGGCCTGCCATTCGGGGCGACGCAGAAGCCTCTGGTCGGTCCGAGCATCGCGCGCGTCGGTCCAGGTCAGGCTCGCGGCAAGGCTGGCCCAGGACGTCGGCCGAAGGGTGAGGACCGTTTCGACGCCGTCGATCTCGGCCCGGCCGACGTTCTCGTTCCGCCCGGTCGGAAAGACGCCCACGTACTGGATCAGGTTGCGAATGGTCGAATGGAAATACGTGACACCGAGGGTGGCGAAGGCCGGCCTGTCGAACGCCGTGACGTCGACCTCGAAGCCGAGTTCCGCGCTCCGCCCAGTCTCGGCCTCCAGTCTCGGGTTGCCGCCGAAGCCGAAGCGGTCGTAAAGGTCGGGGGCGCGGAAGCTCGTGCCCCAGGAGGCGCGCAGGCGCACGGAGAGTTCCGGCACCTGCAGCACGCCGCCGATGCGCCACGTCGTCGTATCGGCGAAATCCTCGGGGAACTCCTGGCGAACCTGACCGGTGAGGTCGAGCCGGCCGAGGGCCCTGGCCTGGATGCCGGCGTAGAGGCCATCCCGTCGCTCGTCTTCGCGCAGGGCAGAGAAGCCGGTCTCAGTCTCCAGCCTGTCCCATACACGCTGGGCACCGAAGGTGAGCGTCGCGTCCTCGAACGGGCCTCCGTTGGGCAGGCGGAGGCGATTGTCGAACTGCAGGATGTCCCGCCGACCAAGGAAGCGGTCGTCCAAGGTCCCGAACTGGGCGAAAAGGTCGGGGCGATTGCGGAACGAACGCGTGTAGGCGGCGCGGTTGAGCGAGAGCCGGCTCTCGAGGCGGTCGCCGAAGGGCGTTACGGTAGCGCCGAGCTGGTAAAAGGCGAAGCGGTCGCGTCCATCGGAGTTTGGGTCGTCGTAGAGACGGAAAGCGCCGGCGAAGAACGCCATGTCGTCAAGGCCGTACCGGGCGTAGCGCTGGCGGATCAGCCCATCGACCCGCAACCACTCGCCCGCCTGCACGCCAAGCCGGCCGTAGCCCGTCTGCGAGCGGTAGCCGTCGCGCTCGCCAAGGTTGAACCGCAGGCGATCAGCGATCGCATTCGAGCCGCGCAACGACTGGCTTTCCAGCCCGAGAGCGTAATCAAGCGGGCCGATCCGGCCGCCCGCAAAGCCGTAGCCGCGTGCCTGGCGCGGCGCGCCTCCCGCAATTTCGCCTTGCACCGAAAAGGGCCGCTCCGCGCCGCGGCGGGTGATGATGTTGATCACGCCGCCGACCGCACCCGAGCCGTAGAGCGTGCTCATCGGGCCGCGTACAACCTCGATCCGCTCGACATCGGCGAGCGTGTCCTTGCCGAAGTCGAACAGGCCGCCAGGAAGCGAGGGGTCGTTGACGGGTACGCTGTTGAGCAGCACCAGCGTGTGTCTGGTCTCCGCACCGCGGATAAAGGCCAAAGTCTCCGCCCCCGGCCCGCCGGAGGAGCGGAGGCGAAGGCCCGGCACGCCGGCCAGCGCCTGAGCCAGCGTGGAGTATCCCCGCCGCTCGATCGTTTCGCGGTCGATGACTGTGACCGCAGCCGGTATCCGCTCAATCGGGGTGGCGACCCGGGTTGCAGTGACCACCGTCTCGGGGAGCACTCTCAGGCCGGGCGGGTCGGTCTGAGCGAAGGCGGGGGTGAGAAGCGCGGCGGCGGCCGCGCCGGCGAACAGCATGATGCGCACGGTCTCTTCCTCGGTCCGGGATTGCGGCCGAGACCGCCCGAGCGAAGGCTCGGCATACGCACGATACAGTTCACGCTCGCCCCCTCCGCGAACGGCCACGACCAGGACGCCGCATGCGGAGGGCCGAAGGGCCCGACCGTCGCCCCGGTACACCCCGCCCGGATGCGAAGCGGCCGGCGCCGGCCGGTCTCCCGGCTCGCGGAGCGCAGGACTGCACCATCCTGCCGTCGCACCCTGCCTTCCCAGGCGGTTCCGCCCAGTGGCACTCGCGGGTGCGCTCGCTCCGCCTACGGTTGCGGGGGCAGCCGCGGCTTCGGTCCCCCTCCGGGCACCCCACCGCGTTCCCGTTTCAGCCCTTTTGGGCCACCGGCACCGTGCGGAACTGTAAACTACGCGTGACGGATCGGGAAGGGGCGGGTCTCGCCGGCCTTACACGACGAGGCCGATCGCCTGCACCAGGGCCCAAAACAGCCCGCCGATGATGGCGAAGGCAAGCGCGGTGGCGACCACGCCCATGAGGGCACCGACGACGATGGCCCGGCTGTCCTCCTCGATCAGCCCGATCGCCATGAGCGCCACGGCCAGGCTCGGCGGACCGTTGGTGAACGGTAGAGGGACGATGACCAGACAAGCGAGGAACACGCCGTAGGCGCCAACGACGCGATCCGCCTTCCAGCCCGTGAGCGCCGATGGCCGAGGGCGGACAAAGCGCTCGATGCGTCGTATCCAAGGTGCGGATTTCTCGACGATCAGGGCAAGATCCTCCCGCCGCATGGAGCGTTCGGTGAGGAACCGCGGCAGCTTCGGCTCGGGGTAGCCGAGAGCGAGTTGCAGGCAGACGATGGCGAGAGGAAAACCGAAGATGGGTGACCAGCCGGGAATGTAGATCGGCAACAGGTTGGGCAGGGCGAACAGGATCATCAGGATGCCGTAGCCGCGCGCGCCGAACGCATGGATCATTTCGCCAAGGGTGATGCGGGGCTCTGGCCAGGCGGCCGCGAGTTCCGCCATCAGCACCGACACCGGAACATGCCGGCCATCGCCGCCGACGGGGGGCTTGCCGCAGGGAAGGGAAAGCGACGGGCCGGGTAAGCTGGCCCGCTCGTCCGACACGGGGCAGAGTTTTGGCTCCGACATCTCCACGGTCGAGTGTTCGCCCCAGTGACGCGATGACCGGCCCGGTCGGGCCGAACCCCCTTGCCGCCGATCCGGACGCTTCCACAGGTCACCATAGCCTGACGGCCTGTGACGGGAAATGAAATCCCTGTCTTCGTTGGGATGGCCTAGGCTCTCCGCATGCCATCATCTGTTATCGCCTCGCCAGGCCCCGTCGATCTCGCGCTCGCTCTTGCCGTGGACGTCTCGGCCTCGGTCGATTTCGGCGAATTCGGTCTCATGATGGGCGGTTATGCTGCGGCATTCCGCGACGAGGCGCTAGCGGCGCGGCTGCTTTCCGGCCCGGCCGGAGCCACCGCGGTCGCTATGCTGTTCTGGTCCGGGCCGGGTATGCGCGAGCTCGCCGTGCCCTGGCGACGGCTCGCCTCGGTGGGGGATTCGGCCGCCCTTGCTGACGAGATCGACGCCGCGCCGCGCATGGTCCCCGCAGGCGCAACCGCGCTCGGCGATGGGCTGGCCGCCGCGCTCGCCCTGTTGGAGCGCTGTCCCTATCCGGCGTCCCGGCGCGTGGTCGATGTCTCCGGCGACGGCCGGGCGAATGCCGGTCTGCCGGTGGAGACGGCACGTGCCGCGGCCGAGCTGATGCGGGTGACGGTGAACGGGCTCGCGGTGGTCAACGAGGAGCCCGATCTGGTGGACTACTACCGCGAGGTGGTGATCGTCGGGCCGGGCGCGTTCGTCATCCCCGCCCAGGACTACGGCGCCTTTGCCGAGGCCATTCTGGCCAAGCTCCTGCGCGAAACGGGCGGGGCGGCCATCGCTTGAGAGGGGGTGCCGGCAGGCACGCAAGCGGCGGCACGCCGTACCGCGGGCCGCCAACAGCCGTGCGGCTGCCGGTGCCGGCAAGGCGGAGCGGCGGAGGGGAACCTCGTCCGCTTGCGCGGCCTGCGGCTGCGGGCGGGGGTTGCGTCCGCCCGGCGCGCCCGGCGGGTCTCGCAGAGCGGCCGGCGAGGCCCATGTCCTGAGCATGGCGTGGGCGCTTCCTCTTCCCTCACCACTCGACCCAGCGCGGGCGCTCAAAGAGGCGATCGCAGGCCGCGTGGTGTCGTTCTTCAACGACCGAAGCCGAGCCGAGGACGCCGTGATCCCGCGGCCCGACGGTTTGTTCGGGCCCGGGTCGGTCACGTGGCGGGTGCATGCGGACGTCACGGGAATGATGGTTGGCGGCATCGCCTCGCTGCTCCTGCAGATGCTCCATCCGCGCGTGCTGGCAGGCGTTTGGGATCATTCGACCTTCCGCGCCGACATGCAGGGCCGTCTTAGACGGACCGCGCGTTTCATTGCCGTCACGACGTATGGCGGGCAGGAGGAGGCGGAGGCAGCGATCGCGCGCGTACGGAGGATTCACGACCGCGTGCGCGGCCGGCTGCCGGACGGTACGCCGTATGCGGCGAACGACCCCTGGCTTCTGGCCTGGGTCCACGTCACCGAAACGTGGTGCTTCCTCGAAGGCTGGCGGGCCTATGGCGAACCGCGAATGCCACCGGCCGACCAGAACCGCTACTTCGCGGAGATGGCGCGAATCGGGCAGGCGCTTGGCGCAGACCCGGTGCCGCGGTCGCGGCGCGAGGCGGCGGCGATCATGGCGCGGTTCCGCCCCGAACTCGTGGTCGACCACCGCACGCGCGCGGTTCGTGACTTTCTTTTGCGGACGGCGAGCACCGATCCGCTGACGGCGGCCGTGCAGGCGGTCGGCAACCAGGCGGCGATTGCGCTGCTGCCGCCCTGGGCGCGTCGCATGCACGGGCTGTCGAGCCCGCTTCTCGCTCGTCCGCTGGTGCAGGGGGCAACGTTTGCCGTTGCGTCCGCGATCCGCTGGGCCTTCGCGGGACGGGAACGCGGAGGCGAAGGCCAGCGGTGACGGCGGGCCGGGCCGCAGTGTGCTGCCGCTCCAGGCCAATCATCGCAGGCCCGGCGGAGGCGCGCCCGCCTCCATGCCGGGCAGCCAGGCTGAGGCCTCAGACCAGAGGCTCCCAAGCCCCGGCCAGAAGCACGCTCGCGCGCAGGAACAGGACCCCGGCGAGGGCGGATACGGAGGAGACGGCGAGCACCACCTTGCGCTTGCCGAAGGACAACATCAACGCCGAGAGCAGCATCGGCAGCAGGATGCCGACACCGACCACTCCGACCCAGGTCATCAAAGCGAGCGAGCCGTACACCATCTCCTCCGCCCCCATCCTGGCGGCGGCGCTCACCGCGGTGAGCGAGACGTGCAGAAAGGCGAGCACTGAGAGAAGCTTCAGCGCATCGAGCCCGAGCCCGACCCGCATGCCGATGGCCGAGACGCGCTCCTCGATAAGACCGAAGACCGCGAAGAGCTCGAGCACCGCAACGGCGGCGACCGCGCTGGATACGAGCCAGAGGATGGGGATCAGGGCACTGCCCCAGAGCGGGATGCCCTGCGCCTGGGTCAGCAGGAAGCCCGAATAGACGACCGACAGCACGCCGTTGGCGGCGAACACGGCGCGGAACGGCACGCTCTCCGCCACGTCGCGGGCAAAGCCGCCGGCGGGCAGGAAAATCCCGACGTCCTCGGCATGGGCGTAAGTCACGAGCGCGCCAAGCACAAGGTGCAGAGAAAGAATGATGACGCCGAGGAACATCCAGGAGCCGAAATTGAACTCTCCCGAAACGATGAGCTCCCACAGCACTACCGGCATGTTCCACCACCGGCCGAGGTGGAAGAAGACGAGCGCGAGGCCGGCCGCCGTCGCGGCGAAGATGGCGAATGCCACCGCCGCGCGGCGCAGCCACCAATAGGCGATGGCGAGCATGCCGCCGATAGCGACGAACCAGAAGAACCAGGCAATTTGCCAGGCCCAGTCCGCGACCGGGGCCTGGAAGAGAAGGGCGGGCGCCTCGTGCATCGCTCACACCTCCTCGACGATGAAGTATTTCGGCTTCGCGCCGCTGTTCGGCAGAAGCGTGCGGTTCCGCTTGCTGCGCAAGGTCCGGCTCAGGCTGCTGTCCGGGTCGTTGAGGTCGCCGAAATCGCGTGCGTTGGCCGGGCAGGCCTGGACGCAGGCGGGCTTCTGGCCGGCCGCGACGAGGGCGAGGCAGCCTCGGCCCATGCATTTCATCGGCAGATTGCTGTCCGGATGCACCCAGCGCGCATTGTAGGGGCAGGACGTCACACAATACTTGCAGCCAGCGCAGCGCCGGGCATCGAGGCGGACCAGCCCGTTGTCGTCTCGGTAGACGGCGCCGAACGGGCACGTCTTCATGCAGGGGGCTTCGTCGCAGTGCGCGCACTGGTTAAGGAGCAGGACGGGCCGGCCCTGGGCCGTTACGCCCTCGTAGCGTCGGATGTTGGAGGCGACACCGCCCCGCCCCTGGTCGGGGCGGGCGAGCATCTCTGGGTTGTTGGTCGCCGTGCAGGAGATGACGCAAGCGGCGCAGCCGATGCAGGCCGCCTCGTTCCAGAGATGGGCGAGGCGGCGGGTGGGCTGTTCTGCTGGCCGAAGACGCATGGCGTTCCTCCTCCTGCCCCGCTCTTAGGCAATCCTGCGCACGCGCACCGCGGCGTTGTTTGCCGCCGCACCCGTGCTACGTTCGATCGCCGCCGTGGCGAACCAGTGCGAGTTGACCCCCTCGGCGAGCCGGCCGAAGCCTTCGAGCCGCCCCAGCACCTTTTGCCGGTGCCCGCCGACATAGGAGTAGGCGAACAATACGCCGCGATGCACCCGGGCGGTGACGCGGATCCGCGTGCGCGCCGTCCAGCCCGTATCAAGGCCGACGAGGTCCACCGTTTCGCCGTCGCGCACGCCCAGCCGACGCGCATCCTCCGGGTTCATCCAGACCGCGTTGTCGGCGAGGAACTGCGAGGAGAAGGCAAGCCCCGCCACGCCGGAGGAGCCGGCCGGGCTTTTGCCGCTGACGAGAACGAATTCGTCGCCGCGCGAGGGCAGGGTATAGGCGGTGGGCTCGACGTGCCGGGGAAAGCCCGTCTCGCGAAGCCCGCGCAGCACCGGGTGCAGGGCATAGAGCTCGACCTTGCCGGACGGCGTGGGCGGGGCGCGCTCGTAAGGCACGGTGCCGTAGGCGATGGGAGCGAACCGGTAATACCCCTTCCGCGCGAGCTCTTCGCGCAACGCTGCAGGGTCGAGGCGCCAGCGCTGAGCCAGCGCCGCGATCTGCCGCTCCTCGATCGCAGCGAGGAACTCGCGCTTGAACACCTCCGGGTTCTCGAAGCGAGGCTGCCAACCGAGCGCGGCAGCGCGCTCGGGGTAGAGCCGGCGCAGGAGCTGGAAGGAGATCCAGGGCAGAGGCCGCACGTCCGCACCGGCCGGCGGGTCGGTGACGGGACCGCCGCGCGCCACCGCCGGAGCAAGAGACCAGATTATCGTATGCAAGGAGGAGCGCTCGAGGATCCAGTCTGAGGGCAGAACGTAGTCTGCCCAGTCGCAGACCTCCTGGTGCAGGATATCGGTGACAACGACGAGATCGAGCTTGGCCAGCATCTCCTGGATTCGGCGCGTGTTCGGGTCGCGCCCGAACAGGGTGGCATCGATCAAGAACAGGCCCCGAATGGCGTAGGGCGCGTCCCCGTCGACCACGCTTTTCACCACCGCCTCGAAGGTGGCGTTCGTCTCCGGGAACATCTCCTGGTCGAGCCGACGCCCGGGCGGAGGAAGCTTGAGTTCGCCCCCGAGGATGGTCCGCACCGTGCCATCGGGGGCGCGGGAGACTGCCGGCGGCAGGCCGGGAACGGTACGGAAACAAAGGCCACCTGGCCGGTCGAAGTTGCCGAGCAGGCCATTGACCAGAAGTGCGGCGAGTACGGCGTCGGTATCGTTGCCATTTCGTGCCGAATACCAGGTGTCGTCGACCACGCCGCGCAAGCCGGCAAGGCTGCGCGCGATGCGCTCGATCACGTCCGGCCTCGTGTCGCTGATCGCCGCTGCGCGGTCCGGGGAGTAGTCCGCAAGGTGACGGACAAGTCGGTTCCATGCCGTCTCGGCCCGCACAGAGCCGCCGCCTTGAAGCGCGACGTCCTGCTCCCAGGCCAGTGCCGGTTCGGCCGCGGCGTCCTTGTGGTCGACAAGCGCGCGGGCCTTGGCATCGAACAGAACGAAGCTCCCCGCATCTCCGTCAGCCTCGATGTCAGCCTCCACGAGCGGCCGGCCGTCGGGCTTGAGCAGGAACGGAAGGTTCGTGTTGCGGCGGAGAAACGCCTCGTCATAAAGACGGTCGCGTACCAGGACATGCGCGACCCCGAGCAGGAAGGCCGCGTCGGTACCTGGGCGACAGGGGATCCAGTCCGAGTCAGCGAAGGCTGCCTCCGGATGGGCGGGGTTGAGGAAGGCGACCTTGGCGCCGTTTGCCTTCGCCTTGGCGAGCAGGAACTGGTGGCCGATAGGCGCATGCAGGGTGCGGCCGGGGAAGAGGACGAAGCGGGCGTGCGCGAAATCAGGGTCGACCGCCGGCGGGCCGGCATAGGGCGCGCCCAGAACCCAGCGCCGCGCCACCGTGCCCGGCGTGTTGCAGGTGGAGTGGTGGGCAATCGTGTTCGGCGCCCCGAGAGCCAGCGGCAGCCAATGCCCGTCATCCATCTCGATCACGATGTGACCGGTGAAGCAGAGGGAGCGGATGCCATGCGCCCGAATGAGCGCGCCCATGCGTTCTGCGATCTCGTCGAAGGCCTGCTCCCAGGAGATCTCCTGAAAGCGGCCCGATGCACGGGGCCCCACGCGCTTTAGGGGCTTGCGCAGACGAAGCGGACTGTCCCAGGTCTGCGCGGCCGTGGCGCCGCGGCCACACAAGCCGCGCTGCGGATGGTCTGGGTCTTGGTTGCCGAACAGGACGAAGGCGCGTTCGCCGGGGCGGGGGTTCAGCCGCACGAGGGCGGTCAGCCCACAAAGCGCGCTGCAAGACAGGCAAGAGGTGTGGCGGAGGTCGAAGCCAGCGCGCCGGAGCGTTGCGCGATCGGGCACGCCAGAGGCAAAGAGCTGAGCCGCATCCGCCCACCCCTCGGCGAGCAGGACGGCGGCGGCACCGGCGGCGCCGACTCCGCCGAGAGCGGCGCGTCGGCCGAGAGCGGCGCGATCACTTGGCGACATGAGAAGACCTCCTGGCGCGCTCGGCCCGAGGCCACACGCGCCAAGATAAGCCACCACGGAAGCTGCACGTTTGCATTGAGTTCGGTCAAACGAAGCCCCAAGGCAACCAGGGTCTTCGCGGCCTTGCCGCAGCAACCCTCCTCGTGCTGAAACGCAGCCGCACCGAGGAGCGGATGTCTTGAGGGGGTCGTATGGCAGACAACGGCATCGAACGCGAATTCAAGCTTCTGCTCGCCAACGATGCCGAACGCGCAGCACTGCAGGCCCTGCTGCCCCCGGCGAAGCGGCGGTTGCGTCAATGCAATCTTCTCTTCGACACCGCCGACCGCGCCCTCTTGCGCGCAGGCTACTCCCTGCGCCTGCGCGAGGAGGGTGGGTGCTGGAGCCTCACAGCGAAAGGGCCCTGTTGCAGGCCCCAGCGCGGACCGGCACAGCGACGGGAAGCGGAGCGGACCGTGCCGGCGGCGATTGCAGCCCACCTCAAGGCGGGCACCGCCGACCCGCTGCCGTTGCTGCACCGGGCGACCCCGGCTGGGGTCGCGCTTGCGCTCGCGCGAGAGATCGAGCGCGCGGCCGACTGCGCACCGGTCCTGCCGAGCGGATCCTTCCGCAACGACCGCGACGAGATCCCCCTCGTTTTACCGACCGGGCTCGCGGCCGTTCTCGCCTTCGATTGCACGGTATTCGACGAGCGGACCACCGAATACGAGGTCGAGCTCGAGCTCACGGACGACGGGCCTGCCGAGCCGGCGGAAGCCTGGCTCGCCGAGCTCTTCTCCCGCGCCGGCATCCCACGCCGCGCGGCCGCCTCGAAGCGCGCCCGGTTCGAAGCCCACCGTCTGGCCAACGGGCGCTAAGCACGGGCCTTGCGGCTGCTCCTCGTCAACGCCAACACCACAGAGGCGATCACCCTTGCCTGCGTGGGCGCTGCGCGCGCCGCGGCGGCTAAGGATACCGAGATCGAGCCAGCGACCGCGCGCTTTGGGCCGGCTGTGATCGCCAACCGGGCGGAGAACGCGGTCGCCGCGCACGCCGTGCTTGACCTCCTCGCCGAACGGGCCGACCGCTGCGAGGCCGTGCTGCTCGCTGTCTCGTTCGACACGGGGCTGGCCGCGGCGCGCGACCTGCTCGCCATCCCCGTGCTCGGCATGACGCAGGCGGCCTGTCTCGTCGCGTGCGCCTATGGCAACCGCTTCGGCCTGGTCTCCTTCTCCTCCGCCGCGATGTATCGCGAGCTGATCGCGGGTTATGGCCTTGCTTCGCGGCTTGCCGGCATCGCCCTGATCGACTGTGCACCGACCGAGGCCGCCTCCGCACCTGAAGCGGTCGCCGACAAGGTGGCCGACGCCACCGAACGGCTCGCGAGGGAAGGGGCGGAGAGCGTCGTCCTCGCCGGCGCGGCGTTCTCGGCGGTCGCGCCCAGGGCGACCGAACGCTCGCCGCTGCCGCTGATCGACGGCATCGTCGCCGGGGTGAAGCTTGCCGAGGCCCTGGTCGCGCTACGCGCGCAGCGAAGCCCCGGAACCCCGACGGCCGTTCCTCGGCAAAGCAAGGGCCTGTCGCCTGCCCTCGCCTCGCTTCTGGCCAGAACCCCCGCCAGCGGGTAACGTCTTTGGCGCGAACGCCGGAGCACGGTATGGCCCACAAACAGACGGTCGCCGACGTGGCGAGCCTCAGTTTCGAGACCGCCCTCGACGAGCTGGAGCAGATCGTACGCAAGCTGGAGGAAGGTCGCGACTCGCTCGAGGAGGCGATCGCCGCCTACGAGCGCGGCGACGCCTTGCGCCGGCACTGCGCGGCCAAGCTCGCTGACGCCGAGGCTAAGGTGAGCCGGATCGCCGAGCGTGGCGGAGAGGCAGCCGGTATCGAACCCTTCGACGCGCAATGACCGGCCTTGCCGTCATCCACGGCCGGCTGACTGCCGCCCTTGCCGATGCCGCGGCCGAGGTCGAGGCGACGCTGGAGCGACTCCTGCCCAAGGGCGAGGACGCCCAGGCGCGGCTGTACGAGGCGATGCGCTACGCCACTCTGGGCGGGGGCAAGCGGATCCGCGCCTTCCTTGTGCTCGAGACGGCGCGGGTGTTCAACGTCGCCCGCCGGGCCGCGCTGCGCGCCGCCGCCGCGGTCGAGATGCTGCACGCCTACTCGCTCGTGCACGACGACCTGCCCGCGATGGACGACGACGACCTCCGGCGCGGCAAGCCTTCGGCACATCGCGCCTTCGACGAGGCGACTGCCATCCTGGCAGGCGATGCCCTGCAGGCCCTGGCGTTCGAAGTTCTTGCGGACGATGACACGCACTCCGATCCGGCCGTGCGCGCGATTCTCGTGCATACGCTCGCCCAGGCCGCGGGCGCGCGCGGCATGGCCGGTGGGCAGATGCTCGACCTCCTCGCCCAGGAGCAGAGCCTGACCGAACACGAGGTGACGCGCCTGCAGCTCCTGAAGACGGGGCGGCTGATGACGTGGTGTTGTGAAGCCGGGGCTGTGCTGGCCAAGGCGCCGCGGCCGCAGTTCCTGGCGCTGTCGCACTACGGGCGGGATCTCGGGCTTGCCTTCCAGATCGCCGATGACATCCTCGATGCGACTGCCACGCGCGAGGAGATCGGCAAGACCCCGGGCAAGGACCAGGCCGCCGGCAAGGCGACCTTGGTCGCGCTGATGGGGCTCGAGCGCGCACGCGCCCATGCGCGCTTCCTCGCCGACCAGGCGATTGGCCATCTCGACTGCTTCGACGAGCGCGCGGAACTGTTGCGCGAACTCGTCGAGTTCGTGATCTCCCGCAGGATGTGACGACAATGACCCCCGGCTCGCCCAAGCCCCTCCTCGATCGGGTCCGCTTCCCAGCCGATCTGCGCAATTTCTCGGTCGCGCAGCTGAAACAGCTCGCCGATGAGCTTCGGCGGGAGACGATCGAGGCGGTATCCATCACCGGCGGCCACCTGGGCGCCTCGCTCGGCGTGGTCGAACTGACCGTCGCGCTGCACGCGGTGTTCGACACGCCGCACGACCGCCTGATCTGGGACGTCGGGCACCAGACCTATCCGCACAAGATCCTCACCGGGCGGCGCGATCGCATTCGCACGCTGCGCCAGGGGGGAGGGCTATCGGGTTTCGTGCGGCGCAGCGAAAGCGAGTACGACGCCTTCGGCACCGCGCACTCTTCGACCTCGATCTCGGCCGGGCTCGGCATGGCGGTCGCGCGCGACCTGCGCGGCGACAGCCGCCACGTGGTGTGCGTGATCGGGGATGGGGCGATGAGCGCCGGCATGGCCTACGAGGCGATGAACAACGCCGGGGCGATGAAGTCGCGGCTCATCGTCATCCTCAACGACAACGACATGTCGATCGCGCCCCCTGTGGGCGCGATGAGCGCGTATCTCTCGCGCATCCTTTCCGGCCGCTCCTATACCGGCTTGCGCGAGGTGGCGGCGCGCATGGCGAAGCGCTTCCCCAGGCCGTTCGAGCGCACGGCGAAGCGGGCGGAGGAGATCGCGAAGTCGATCTTGACCGGGGGCACGCTGTTCGAACTGATGGGGTTCTACTACGTCGGCCCCATTGATGGGCACAATCTCGACCACCTTCTGCCCGTGCTGCGCAACGTGCGCGAGGCGGAGGAGACGGTGGGGCCGATCTTGGTGCACGTCGTCACGCAAAAGGGCAAGGGCTACCCTCCAGCCGAGAAGGCGGCGGACAAGTATCACGGTGTCTCCACCTTCAACGTCGTGACCGGGGAGCAGGCGAAACCCGCGGCCGGGCCGCCCACCTACACCAAGGTTTTTGCCCAGGCGCTGATCGCGGAGGCGGAGGCTGACCCGGCGATCGTCGCCATCACCGCGGCCATGCCGGCGGGCACCGGGCTTGATCTGTTCCAGAAACGTTTCCCGCACAGGACGTTCGATGTCGGCATCGCTGAACAGCACGCCGTCACCTTCGCTGCCGGCATGGCCTGCGAAGGGCTGAAGCCCTTCGTCGCCATCTACTCCACCTTCCTGCAGCGAGCCTACGATCAGGTCGTTCACGACGTCGCGCTTCAGAACCTGCCCGTACGCTTCGCCATGGACAGGGCCGGCCTCGTCGGCGCGGATGGGGCGACGCATGCCGGCTCGTTCGACATCGCGTATCTCGGCTGCGTGCCGAACATGGTTCTGATGGCCGCCGCGGACGAGGCGGAACTTGCGCACATGGTGGCCACAGCCGCGGCGTACGATGCCGGCCCGATTGCCTTCCGCTACCCGCGCGGGGAGGGTACTGGGGTTGCCCTGCCTGAGCGCGGCACGCCGCTGCCGATCGGCAAGGGCCGCATCCTTCGCGAGGGCACCACGGTCGCCCTGCTGAACTACGGTGCACGGCTGCTCGAGTGCCTGAAGGCGGCGGACGAGCTGGCTGCACGTGGCCTTTCCACTACGGTGGCGGACGCGCGTTTCGCCAAGCCGCTCGATCGCGACCTGGTCCATCGTCTTGCGCGCGAGCACGCCGTGCTGGTGACGATCGAGGAGGGCTCGGTCGGCGGCTTCGGCTCTTTCGTGCTGCACGAGCTGGCAACCGCGGCCCTTCTGGAGACCGGGCTCAAGGTCAGGCCGATGGTCCTGCCGGACCTCTTTATCGATCACGACAAGCCCTATGCCCAGTACGAGAAGGCGGGGCTGAACGCGCGGCACATCGTCGCCAATGCGCTCGCGGCCCTCGGCCGCGAGGCTTTCGCCCGGCCGGCGCGGGCGTGAGCCGCAGGCAGCGCCCGGCGGCCCCCCCTGGGGCGGGCAAGGCGGAAGGCGAGCATGGCGGCGGGCGTCGGCTCAGACTCGACCAAGCTCTGGTCGAGCGGGGGTTTACGGATAGCCGAAGCCGCGCCCAGGCGCTGATCCTCGCCGGGCAGGTCTTCTCCGGCGGGACCCGGCTCGACAAGCCGGGAACCCCGGTAGCGTCGGATCTCCCGCTCGAGATCCGCGGCCAGGATCACCCTTGGGTGAGCCGCGGCGGGGTCAAGCTCGCCGCGGCGCTGGACGCCTTCGGCCTCTCGCCAGAGAACCGGGTGTGCCTGGACATTGGCGCCTCCACAGGCGGCTTCACCGACGTGCTCCTCGCTCGCGGCGCAGCCCGAGTGCACGCTGTCGACGTCGGACACGGCCAGCTCGCCTGGAAACTCCGCCAGGACCCCCGCGTCGTCGTGCACGACCGCACCAATGCGCGGTTCCTCGAACCGGGGCAGATCGGCGAACCGATCGGCGCTCTCGTCTGCGACGCCTCCTTCATCGGGCTAAGAACGGTGCTTCCTGCCCCGCTCGCGCTCTGCGCTGCGGGCAGCTGGGCCGTCGCGCTTGTCAAGCCCCAGTTCGAGGTCGGGCCCGAGGCGGTCGGCCGGGGCGGGGTGGTGAAGAGCGAGTCGGCTCGCCGGACGGTCTGCGAGCGCATCGCGCACTGGTGGGCGGCGCGCCCCGGCTGGCGCGTGCTCGGCCTCATTCCCTCGCCCATCGCCGGCCGCGACGGCAACGTCGAGTTCCTCATTGCAGCGCGGCTCGAAGCGCGGACGTGACCGCCGCCGTCGAACCGGCCGTGCTCTGTCGCGCGTCTGCCATGCGCGCGCAACAAAAAGTCTGGGCATACTGTCCGATTTCTGTTACCGTGCCACAGTTTCGATTAAGCACCGGAGAGGTCAGTGCGCCGGGCTCTTGCGCTCTGCGCCACAGCGACGATGGTCGTCTGGACGGACGCGATTCCTGCGCCCTCGTTCCAAAACGTGGGACGAGAGAGCCGGAGCGGCCTCGCCCCGGCCGGCCTGCTGCACCCTCTGGCGCCGTCCGCAGGCGCAATCGCGCCTATCGAGGCGTTCCCGTTCCGGCCCGAAGAAGGTCTCCAAGTCGCCCCAATCCCGTCCGAACTGGTCGCACTCGACCCTGATCCGGATCGATTCGGCTCGGGCAGGCCAACGCCTCTACCCGACACCGAGGTAGCCGACGCGTTCGCGCCAGCGGGCGGCGAGCGGGGCGAGCTCAGCGTCGGGGAAGGAGCGTTCTGGGATCTCCTGTTCTCCGACCCTCTCCTGCGCGACCTGTTCGGGCCTGGCCCGCTGGCCGGCTTCCTTGAAGAGATGCTGCGCGGCGTGCGCGGCGAGGGGCAGCCCATCGCGCTCGCCGCGCTCCTTCACGAAATCCTTCACGAAAGCAGCAAGCCGGCCGCGCGCCGCTGGCAGCCGGCGTTCGGTTGGGGGGCCGGAAACCGTCCTCCTTCCTGGTCACCCCTATCCTGGTCATCAGCAGGCGGAGCGCTTGGCACTGTCCGCCTGCAGGAGTTCCGGTTCTCAGACGCGCCGGGTGAGGCGACGCGAGGAGGGGCACCCGTCCCCCCTCATGAGGCGCGCCCTACTCATGAGGCGGGCCCTGCGGACCCTCCTCCACTCCGTCCACCGCCTGACTCCGGACCCTGGCCGGGCGAAGCCCCGGGCCGGTCTGACCCGGGCGCGATGGAACCACGAACCCCGGCGCCCATGCAGATCGCTGAGCCTTCGTCGCTCGCCCTGGTCACCTTCGCCCTGTTTGGCCTGTTCGCGCTCGCTCGCCTGCCGCGCGGTTGAAGCGCGCCCGGCCCCGTCGCCTCATCCCGACAGCTGAGACCCGGAACCGACGGAGAGCGTGCGGCGGCTCCGACAGAGTTCCGACGGATGGTCGCTAAGGGCGCGTCACACTAGCCAGGCCGCCGCCCTCCCGGGGCGCCGCGGCCGCCATGCCTCCGCCTGTTTCGGGCAGACTTTGCCGCCCAGCTTACACCGCCTCCTCCGCCCGGCGCTCCGCGTTCTTCCGTGCATGCGGGTCGAGCACGCGCTTGCGCAGCCGGATCGCTGAGGGTGTGACTTCGACCAATTCGTCGTCGTCGATCCAGGCGAGCGCCTGCTCAAGGCTCATCTTGCGGGGCGGCGTCAGCGGCATCGCGTCGTCCTTGCCGGCGGCCCGAATGTTCGTGAGCTTCTTTTCCCTGATTGGGTTGACTTCAAGGTCCTCCGGTCGGCTGTTCTCGCCGACGATCATGCCTTGGTAAACTTTTTCGCCCGGCGCGACGAACAGCGTGCCGCGTTCCTGCAGGTAAAACAGCGCGTAGTGTACGGCCTCGCCGTCGGCGTTGCTGATCAAGGCGCCATTCCGCCGGCCCTCGATCGGGCCTTTCCACGGCCCGTAGCCCGCGAAGGAGCGGTTCATGATCCCCGTCCCCCGCGTATCCGTCAGGAACTCGCTGTTATAGCCGATCAGGCCGCGCGAAGGGATGCGGAACAGAAGCCGCGTCTTGCCCGCGCCGGACGGACGCATGTCGATCATCTCCCCCTTTCGCGCCGAAAGCGCCTCAACCACCGCGCCGACATGCGCCTCCTCGAGGTCGACCAGCACCTCCTCCATCGGCTCCAGCCGTTCGCCTGTGGCTTCGTCGCGACGAAGGAGAACGCGCGGGCGACCGATGGTCAGCTCAAAGCCCTCCCGGCGCATGGTCTCGATCAGCACTCCGAGCTGGAGCTCGCCGCGGCCGGCGACCTCGAACGCCTCCGTCTCCTCGGCCTCGCGCACCCGGATCGCGATGTTGCCCTCCGCCTCCCGCCACAGACGCTCGCGGATCTGTCGCGAGGTCACCTTCCTGCCCTCTCGTCCGCCCAAGGGGCCGTCGTTGATGCGGAAGGTCATGGCAAGGGTGGGCGGATCAACCGGGATCGCCGGAAGTGGAGCGGAGACTTCGGGGGCTGCGATCGTGTCGGGAACGGTCGCGCTGGCAAGGCCCGCGATGGCCACGATGTCGCCCGCTTGCGCCTCCTCGACAGGGGTGCGCTCGAGGCCGCGAAAAGCGAGAAGCCGCGTCAGCCGCCCGCTCTCGGCGACCGATCCGTCCGGGCGTAGCACCCTGACCGCCATGTTGGTGCGCGCCCGTCCCTGCTCAATCCGTCCCGTCAGCACGCGCCCAAGGAACTGGTCGTATTCGAGAATGGTCGCGACCATGGCGAAGGGCGCAGCCTCGTCGAGCGCGGGCGGGGGAACGTGCGCGAGTATGAGGTCGAACAGGGCGGAGAGGTCGCGTCGCGGCCCGTCAAGGCTCGCATCCGCCCAGCCCTGCCGGCCCGAGGCGTAGAGCATGGGGAAGTCGAGCTGCGCTTCCGTCGCGCCAAGGGCGGCGAAGAGGTCGAAGACCTCGGCATGCACCTCGTCTGGGCGAGCATCCGAACGATCGACCTTGTTGATGACCACGATCGGCCTGAGCCCGCGCGCCAGCGCCTTCGCAACGACGAACTTGGTCTGCGGCAGCGGGCCCTCCGCCGCATCGACCAGCAGGATAGCGCCGTCCACCATGTTCAGGATTCGCTCGACCTCGCCGCCGAAATCGGCATGGCCGGGCGTGTCGACGATGTTGACCACGGTGCCCTGCCACGTCACCGAGGTGCACTTGGCAAGGATGGTGATGCCGCGTTCGCGCTCGAGATCGTTTCGATCGAGCGCGCGCTCGCTCACCTGCTGGTGGTCGCGGAACGCGCCGGATTGGCGGAGCAACGAATCCACCAGCGTGGTCTTGCCGTGGTCGACATGGGCGATAATGGCGACGTTGCGCAAGTCGCGTCGGGTCATGGGGCAGTTCGATCCGTCGACTGGGTCGGCCCCTCACATAAAGGGGCGAAGGCAGGGGGGCGAATGACGATCGCGCGTCAGGCGACGAGATCACGGGCAACGAGGTCGGCGAGCCGAACCATCGGCCTCGCCCCGACATGGCTGATTGCCTCGGCCGCGGCGATGGCGCCAATCCGCCCGCACTCGGCCAGCGGGCGCCCACGCACGAAGCCCCAAAGGAACCCCGCCGCGTAGGCATCCCCTGCGCCGGTCGTATCCAAAACCTCCGTTGGCTCGGCCGCGACCTCGACCACACCGCCGTCCGCTACAACCACGCTGCCCTTCTCGCTGCGCGTCAGGCAAGCGACCCTCGTCTCCCCACGCACCGCCGCGACGGCCTCGTCGAAACTGTCCACCTCGTAAAGTGAGAGGATCTCGCGTTCATTCGCGAATAGGATGTCCACCTCCTCGCGCACGAGGGCGCGAAAGGCCTCGCGGTGGCGATCGACGCAGAACGGATCGGAAAGGGAAAGGGCAACCTGGCGCCCGGCCGCGTGTGCAGCGCGCGCGGCTTTGCGGAACGCGGCCTTAGCAGCTGGCGGGTCGAACAGGTAGCCCTCGAGATAGGTGATGGCGCAGGCGGCCACACGCGCCTCGTCGATGTCCGCCTCGCTGAGTGTCACGCAGGCACCGAGATAGGTGTTCATGGTCCTCTGCGCGTCGGGCGTGACCAGGATCAAGCACCGCGCCGTCGGCGCGCCCCCGCTGGCCGGGGGCGTATCGAAGGCTACGCCGGCAGCGCGGATGTCGTGGCGGAACACAGCGCCGAGCTGGTCGTCCGCGACCTTGCCGATGAACGCCCCGCGGCCGCCAAGCGAGGCGAAGGCCGCCACCGTGTTTGCTGCCGAGCCACCCGACATCTCCACCCCAGGCCCCATCGCGGCATACAGGCGTTCGGCCGACTCGGCGTCGATCAACTGCATCGCCCCCTTGGCAAGCCGGTGCTCCTGCAGGAAGGACTCCTCGCAGCGGGCGATGACGTCGACGATGGCGTTGCCGATGCCGAGCAGCTCGAAGGTCTGGGTCACTGTACCTGTCCGGACGATGGCGGCTGGCGGGACGGCGAGGGCTTTAGGGTCCGGACCCATAATGTGTTCATAAAGTTCTTTGAGCGACGCGGGCTGGTGTGATTCGGGGTGGTTCCCTTGGCGGTGATGGAGGGGAACCGGGATGAGTGATCTGTTCTGGCTGAGCGAGG
>Ga0308417_1000427_pt1 | contig 31144 bp, 23 predicted proteins | sample HotsprSampleOS65_FD_203528 | JGI IMG/M metagenome (GOLD analysis project Ga0308417, IMG submission 203528) | Hot spring phototrophic mat microbial communities from Octopus Spring, Yellowstone National Park, Wyoming, United States - 20090730_OS65 ...
CAAGCTGTTCAGATCACACCATTGTGCCAGGAGGCCTTCGCTCGCGCTAGCGCCATAAAGCGCGCTGTGACAATGACTTACGAACAATCTTAAGTTGATGGCATTGGGCGAGGACGCCCGTGCTACGCGTGCTACGGTTGGTGGCGCTACGTCGTTGGGCACGGGCGGGACGCGCGGGACGCCCGTGCTACGTTCTGCGCCGGCCTTGTTCCCGGCCGCAGGCCGCATAAGCTGCCACGCGCCCAGTGCCGTCCACCGGCCCGGCGTGCGCTACCGCCGGGGACCGGCTGGAGGTACACTGTGAGTGGCATCGCCATCCTATGGAAAACCGCAGGAAGTATCTCAGCGGCGTCAAAGGCGCCGTGGTCAAACTCGGAACGCAGCTCCTGGCCGACTCGCAGAAGCGGCTGGATTCGGCCTTTTTGCGGGACATCGCCCAGCAGGTGGTGGCGCTGCGCCAGCGCGGCATCGCCATCACCATTGTAAGCTCCGGCGCCGTCGGTGCCGGCCTGCGCGAGCTGAACCTGCCCACCCGACCGACCGATCTGCCGCGGCTGCAGGCGGTGGCCGCCGTGGGTCAGCGGCGGCTGATGGACGCCTGGGCCGCCGCCTTCGAACCTTTTGGCGTGCCCGTGGCCCAGCTTCTGCTGACGCGCGAGGATATCGACAGCCGGGCGCGATTTCTCAACCTGCGCAACACCATCGCCGCCATTCACGAGCTGGGCGCTGTCCCGATCGTCAATGAGAACGACACCGTCAGCACGGACGAGATCGTCAAGATCACCTTCGGCGACAACGACATCCTGGCCGCTCTCGTGACCAATGCCCTGGGCGCGCAGCTTCTGGTGCTGCTGACAGTGGTCGACGGCATGCTCGATGGAAATGGTCAGCCTCTGCGTCTGGTGGCCGCCGTCGATGAGGTCCGCCGTTTCGCCCGTGCCGAAAAGAGCGAACTGGGCAAAGGCGGCATCGACTCGAAGCTGGCGGCGGCGGAAATGGTCACCGACTGCGGCCAGGCCGTGGTGGTCGCCAACGGGCGGATGAGCGGCGTGCTGACGCGCATCATGGACCTCGAGCCGGTGGGAACCCTGTTCGTGCCGGCCGCGCGCAAGCGGCTAAGCCGCAGCCGATGGATCGGCTCGGTGCGCCCGGCCGGCGCCGTGGTGGTCGACGCCGGCGCCGCCGCGGCGGTCGGTCAGCGCAACAAGAGCCTCCTGCCGGCCGGCATCGTGCGCGTGGAGGGGCGCTTTGACCGCGGCGACGTCATCGCCATCCGCGACCCCGACGGCCGCATGATCGCCAGGGGCCTGAGCAACTACGCGTCGGCCGACGTGGAACGCATCCGCGGCCGCAGGACCGCCGAAATCCGCGCCATGCTGGGGGCGGCCGCCTACGACGAGGTTGTGCATCGGAACAATCTGGTCGTGGAGTAGGGCGGGACTGGCGAAGCTCAATCCTCGGCCGGCCCTTCGTCGGCCATGCGCACGATCCGCGGCTCGAATCGCGCCACCGGCTCCACCAGGTCGCGCTGGCGCTGCATCACTTCGTCGATGTTCTTGTAGACCCCCGGCACTTCGTCCAGCCCCGCCGACATCAACCGCACCCCGCGCTCGCGGAGAAACTGGCGCCACTGGCCCCACTGGAACTTCGACTTGGCCGCCGATCGCGAGATCTTTCGGCCGGCGCCGTGAGCGGCCGATGCGAGGCTCGCCGCCTCGCCCAGCCCCCGCACCACATAGGCCGGATCCGCCATGGAGCCGGGAATCACGCCCAGCACGCCCGCCGCGGCCGGCGTGGCGCCCTTGCGGTGGACGACCATCTCGACGCCGTCATGTTTTTCCAGCCAGGCGAAATTGTGATGGTTTTCAACCTGAAACAGCACCTGGGCACCCAGGTGAGCCACCAGGTCGCGATGGATCACATCGTGGTTGGCGCTGGCGTAGTCGCCCATGAGATTCATGGCGGCCCAGTATTCCTGGCCTTCCTGTGTTTTCAGGTCGAGCCACCCCAGAAACCGCGCCCACTCATAGCCGCGCGGAAGAAGCCTGCGGGCCAGATCGCTGTAGTACTGACAGACGCGGGCCCCCGTGCCGCGCGAGCCGCTGTGGCTGAGGATCGCCACATACGGCTTCGACGCCTCCGCGCCGCCCAGCTTCTCCATGGCGGTGAAGATGCCAAACTCGACGAAATGGTTCCCTCCGCCGGAGGTGCCAAGCTGCCCCCAGGCCTTGTCCTTCATCTCCCGGGTTACCGGCGAGACGTTCCAGTCCTTATCCATCACCGCATGCTGGCGAGGGTGTTGCCATTCACGGCCGGCGCCGAACAGGGTGCAGGCGGTCAGGGCCTGCTCAAAGCGATGGGGCTTTCGTTCCAGCTCGACGGGGGGGATGTCCAGCACGGTGAGCTTCATGCGGCAGCCGATGTCGACGCCCACCGCGTAGGGTATGACGGCGCCGACGGTGGCCAGCACGCCGCCGATGGGCAGGCCGTAGCCGACGTGGGCATCGGGCATGAGCGCGCCGCGGACGGAGACGGGCAGACGGCAGGCGGTGCGGAGCTGCTCGATGGCCTCGCGGTCGATCTGGTCCTCACCCCAGACACGGAAGGGCGCCGGACTGCCGGGGGCGGCAAGCGGCTTTTCGTTCTTCAGCAGCGCCCTGGCAAACCGCCCGGCCACGGGATCGTCCACGTGCGCCTGCGGGTCGTCCAGAATGCCGCGCAGATAATCGGCCGGCTGGGAGGTGTCGAAGACCCCGCGGCGTGCGGCCGTTCGGCACAGTTCCAAAGCCTCGGCCATCGCCGCCTCGGGAACGCCCAGCTTGCGCAGTTCGTGCTTCTTCATTGCAGAAACCACCGGCCAATTGTTGCGCCAGGGGAAGCGGTTGGCAACGGTTTGGGGCGATAAAGGCAGAGGGTGCACGTGACCGCCGCCGCTTTCTGTATGCCTTTCTCTGCGCCTGCTGTATCCGCTTCCTGCCCTTCTCTGCGTCTCCGCGTCTCTGCGCGAGCCATCCGCCGGCAGAAGGTGTGACGCGTCCGCGGGCGGCGCCGGTGCCGCTCAACCGCCTCCGCGCGTTTCCAAAGCCCGCTTCAGCGCCGCGTTCAGCTCGTCATACTGCGGCGCCCAGCGCGGACCGCCCGGCTCGCCGTAGATGATGTAAAGCTGATCCAGCTTCTGTTTGCTCTCCTGAAGCACCTGAGGGCCGAATCGCTCCGCCCCGGCCTCGCTGAGCCGAAGGTTGCACCACAACAGCCGCAGCATGGCGCTCCAGTAGGCGTCATTGACCGGCGGTGGACCGACGATGCCGTCCGGACCCACCTGCACGTCGCCCATCGGCGGCCCAAGGAGCCGCTGATCCAGCAGCCGCGCGTAGATCGGCTGGGCCTGCGCGTAGTTGCCCAGCTCGTAATGCGTCGCGGCGATGTCCAGATCCAGCTTCAGCCGCAGATCGGCGTCCGCGGAGGCGGCCAGGTCCTGGAATATGGCCAGGGCGTCGCTGAGGAATTTGCGCCGCTGCTGGGGGTCTTTCTGAAGCGTGGCCGCCTCGCGCAGGGCCTGGGCCTCGAAGCGCCGATACTCGGGCAGGCGCTGGCGCAGGTCAGGGCGTGTGCTTTCGCGGGCGCGCTGTACGAAATAGCCGCTGACCCGAGCGCGGTGGGCCGCCAGTTCGGCGGCCCGCGCCTCATCGTTGTTGCGCAGCGCCTGGCGATACTGGGTCTCCAGGGCCTGGAGCATGTCGCCGATCACGCGCAGGGCATCGTCGCCGGCGCGGGTCTCGACGAACCGCCCCAGATCGCCCAGGGCCTCGTCGCTGCGGCCCAGCGCCAGCAGATACTGCACGCGCAGGAACAGGGCATCGCCCAGCAGCGCCTGGGCGTTGGGCAGGCCCTGCACGTCCGCCTCGAAGGTCTTCAACAGGGAAAGAGCGTGCTCCATGCTCTGGCGGCGCAGCTCGTCCGGGGCGTGGTCCGCCAGTTTGGCCGCCAGAAGGTTCGTGCTCACCTTATACCACCGCAGGTTGACGGCCGTCGCCGCATCGGCATGACTCATCCGCTGGTCGATCAGGCGGTTAAGTTCATCCGCCAGTGCGCGGGTCGTCTTCAGCCACTGCGTGGTCTGGTTCGGCTCGTCGCTGAGGTCCAGGAGCTGGTCGTAGGCACGCAGCTCCAGGAAGCGCGCCGCCACGTCCAGCCGCTGATCGTCCACCTGCCTGGCCAGCGCTGCTGCCTTGCGGGCGTTCTCGAGCATCTGGCGCACCTGTGCTTCGGTGTGGCCGCCCTGCATGGCGGCGGTGTTGCGGTCGAGCAGGCGCCGGGCATACTCGAAGTAGTACTGCTTCCGCGAGAACGGCGGCGCTGTGGCCAGAGCCAGGAAGCGTCCGTAGAGTTCATCCACCCCCGCCGCGGGGGGCTGAGCGCGGCGCAGGCCGGCCAGCAGGGCGGCGGCGTTGTCCAGCGCCAGCTCGGCGTGCGGCGACTCGTTGCGATACCGCTGAAGAAAGTCCAGATAGACGGTGACAGCCTCCGCGTCCTGCTCCAGACGCGTGTGGATGAAGGCCAGCAGCAGCATGTAGGTCTGTGCGTCGGCGGAGGTGAAGCCGTCGCGGCCGGTGCGGCGGACGATCTCCCGCGCCGCCACGGCCGCCTGCTCCAGGGCGCGGCGGTCGATGGGCACGTGGGGGGGCTTGGAGATTTCCTCCTCGCCGCGCCGCGCCATGGCGGCCAGCATGAGCGGGTTGAGCGTGGCGACGTCGGGGTTTTCCGGCAGGAAGGCCGCCAACTGTTCGTAGATGATGCCCGCTAGGTCGGGCCGGTCGCTCAGGAGCCGCTGAAGCAGCTCGACGGCGGCGGCCTGGGCCCGCTGCGCCGCCGGACCGGTTGCCAGTTGGGCCTCGGCGGAGGCGATGCGGAACTCCAGGATCCGCACCGCCGCCTCCGCCGCACGGACGGCGGCCTCTTCGGGCGGATTCTCCTTCATCCAGGCGGTCAGGGCCCCGAACTTCTGCCGGGCGCTGGTCAGGTTGCGCGCCGTCAGTTCGGCGACAGCGTCGAAGAAGCGGGCGTCGAAGTGAGCCCACCATCCGGCATCCCGCTGGGCCGCCACCTGAGCGAGTTTTTCGCGGGCCAGCGCCAGCGATTCGCGGTCGCCGATGGCGATATACAGCTTGGCGATGCGGATGCGCGCCTCGGAGCGGATGTTGGCGTCGTACGCCGGATCTTCAAACTCGCTGAGGATGCGGATGCCCCGCCGGGCGACCTCCGCCCGCTGCGCATCGTCGCGGTCCAGCGACAGCGCCAAAGCCAGCATGTTGGCGCCGCGGCTGTACTCGGCCGTGGTGACGATGCTCATGGCCGCCTCCCAGCGCGGGGCCACCTGGGCCTGGTTGGCCAGGGTCATGGTGGCGGCGATCTCGTCGGCGCGCTTGCGCCCCATGAGAATGGCCTTTTCGTACACGCGGTCGATGGCCTCGGCCATGGGCAGCAGGCGCTTCTGGGTGCGCGCGTTCTCGCCCCAGTATTCCAGGGCGTTCAGGTCGCGCTGTGCCCCGAACTGCACCAGGTGTCCCGCCAGATTGGCCAGCTCCTGCGGCTCGTCGATGGTGGCCAGGACGTTGTCGATGGCGGCGGCGATGTCGCGGGCGAGCTGGCGGCGCTGGCCGGCGGTGAGCCGCGGGTCGGTGAACTGCCTGACCGAGCCGATCGCCAGATATGCCGAGCGCTGCTCGGGGCTGATATTGTGTTTGTCGAACAGATAGTCGCGCAACGTCGCCAGATCGCGCCGGGCCAGCTCGGCGATGAGGCGCTGATCGTCGGCGAGCATGGCCGCGATGGGCCCGCCACCCTTGCCGCCGCCTGCCGGCGGGGGCGACGCGGCGCCAGCGGCGTGCACAACCGCCCACACGCAAAGCGACAGGGCGGCGGCGCACGCCGATAGCGAGCGGGTGCGGGAGGCGCGGCCTGTGGGCAAGTCGTGGCTCATGTCAGCGGGAGCGGGAGAAAGCGACCTTTTCGAGTTTGGCCTCCAGCGCCGCCTGATACACTTCCACCAGGTGCTTGTAGCGCGTGCTGCGACCGGGGCTGATGACCACCTGGATGCGGCTGGTGGGCGTGTTGGCGGCGTTGAGCTTCTGGCGCATCGCGTCGAGTTGGCTAGTCAGGGCGGCGCGGTCGTTCTCGACCTGGATGCGTCCGGCGCTGGCGACCCACACCTCAACGGTGAGGCCCGACTGCGGGTCGATGCGGGGAATGGTCTCGACGCGGATTTCCAAAGGCTCGTCCAGCGGGACGTTGGAAACGCTCGTGCCGCCCGTGCCCTTTTCCGTCATCGGCATGTTGCTCTGAAGATACCACTCGCCCACGGCGAACGTGCCGGTGAGCATCATGAAGATGAGGATCACCATGATGATGTCCACCAGGGGCGTCATATTGGGCCCCGACTCGTAGTGAATCTTTTCCGATACCTTCAGCTTCATGCGAACCTCGAAACGCTGACCGCCGGGCCTCTCACGGCTGGCGGGTCGCGAAGTTGACGGCGGCCACCCTGGCTTCGGCGCAGGCGATGAGCACCGGCTCCAGAAAGCGGTAGTGCAGGTTCTCATCGGCGCGGATGTTGACCTTGAAGTCCTTGTTGGTGCCCCTGTGGAACCGCAGCAGATCCACGAGGGTCCGCCCGCCGGTCGCGGCCACCGGGATGTTCACCGGCCGACCCTGTTCATCCAGCCCGCTCACCAGCGGTTCATCGCCCATGGCCGGCTGGCGCACGTTGATGTCGATGGTATTGCCGCGGTCGGTGAGCTGGATGCCCTGGAGGCTCAGCGGCAGGGTGATGCCGGCGCGATCGGCGCCGGTCTCGATGCCGAACTTCGCCACCAGCATGTAGAAGACGATCAGGCACATGACGATGTCGATCAGGGGCACGACGTTGGGCGCCACCTCCCGCGTGGGCGTCAGTTTGGCGACTTTCATGGCGAACTCCCGATGGAACAGAGCCTATCCCTGAAAGCGAGTTGCCGGGGCGGCCGGCGCGGCGGGCGCGGGGGCGACGGCGGGCACCTGGGCGACGGGAACGGCGGCTGCAACCGGCTCGGCTCGCCGCGCAGCGCCGGCGGACGGCACGGGCACGGCCACCGGAGCCGCCGGCAGGCGCGTCGCCTGGGCGGCGGGCCTGGCCTCGGCCGGTTTGATCATCAGCAGCAGTTCCTCGGCGATCAGGGCGCCGCGGACGGTCAGGCGATCCACCAGCGTGCGCAGCACGCCGAACGCCGCCAGACACGGCAGCGCCAGCATCAGGCCCAGCATCGTGTGGCACAGCGCCTTGGAGATGCCATAAGCCAGAATCTTCGGGTCGGCGTTGCCCGCAACCGACATCTGACCGAAAGCCTCGATCATGCCCAGCACCGTGCCCAGCAGACCCAGCAGCGGACCGAGGTTGCCGATGATGTTCAGATATTCGATACGCCGGAACTCGTTGGCCGTCTGCTCGCCGACGGCCGTTTCCATGGCCTCTTTCATCGCCTGAAAGTTGGGGGCGCGCTTCAGGGCCGGATTCAGCGCCTTGCTCACGAAGCTGGGGTCGGTTTCGGTGAACTCGATCAGTTCGCGGAACTGCCGCTGTGCGATCATGTCGCGGATGCGGTTGTTGGTCGACTCGGGGATCATGACGCTGGGCCGCGCCTTGATGAAGCCCTGGATGATCAGAGTCACGCCGATAATCGAGCACAGCACGATTATCGCGAACACCCAGTCCATGTTCTGCACGACCAGGGAGAAGGGATTGATCCGCTCGACGGTCGCGGTGGCGCCGCCGGCGCCGCTGGTATCCTGTGCCGCCGCGCGATGCGCGACGTAAATGGCGGTGAGCAACGCCGCACTGAGTAGCACCGTCCGGAACTTGGCATAATGACGCATGAACCTACCTCACAAGGGGATCTCGGCCGGGTCGCGCACCCATTGGCAGCTCTCCCGGCGCAGGTCGATCATAATCTTCCGGTCCTCAGTTCAGTAGCCCATCTCATCGTCGGTGACATGGCGGAAACGCCCGCCGCTGTCCTCGGCGATCTGCCTGAGGGCCTTGACGTACTCCAGATCCTGGGGGTTTTCGCGTGACTCGCGCGGGATGAAGGCGATGGTATTGATCTTCACCTTGCCGTCCGCGGTCCGAGCTTTGCACCAGGCCACCACCGCGTCATTGCCCGGACCGCTGAAATCACCGTCCGTCAGAAGGTACACCAGCTCGGGCTTCTGCGCGAACGCCAGCTCAAGAGCCGGCAGCGGGTTGGTCTCGCCGCGCGGAAACGTCCTTTCCAGAAAGTCGTAGGTCCGCTGCTTGTTCGCCGGCGTGGCCAGCATCAGGCCGGTGCGGTCGGCCGCCAGAAAACCGGTGCCCTGGAAGAAGATGACATTGAACGACTGAACGGGGGCCAGCCGGTCGATGGAGCGGCGCAGCTCAATGCGCAGCAGGTCGAACATGTTGAGCATGGAGCCGGAGGCGTCGCAGACGTAGACGATCCGCCGAGCGTTGCCGCCCAGACCCAGGAAATTGGATCGGGGTCCGATGCCGGCGCCGCCGCCGGGATTGCCAAACGGCGCCAGCAATCCGCTGCCGTCGCCGGTGCCCGTGCCCAGACCCACGGCCGTGCCCCGTCCGCCTCCCGGGCCGATGGCGATCAGGTCCGCGCCTTCGCTCTGGTTCTCGCCGAATCCGGCCAACGAGGGCAGCAGGCTGGGACCGGGCCTCTCGGCCAGACCCGGGCTGTCGGGGGCCACGTCGGGGAACATGTCCTGGAAGGCGTCGCGGGTGTCGTCGCCGCCCAGCCCCGGATGCAGCAGCCCGCCCGGCGGGCCGTCGGTGAAAATTTCCGAGTCGGGGATAATGTTCTGCACCCGCCGCTCGGGCTCGTTGACGGCCTGGTGAACGGCCAGCGCCAGCACCGCGATGACGATCAGGGCGATGTGGAAGATCAGCGAGCTCATGAACGGCAGCACATATTGCGCGAACGGCTGCTGCCAGAAGTTGCCGAACTCCTCGGCCTCCAGTTCCTCCTCGGGGCTCAAAGGCACGGCTTGTGGCAGCGGGGGAGGTTCCGCGGGGGCTGCGGGCGCAGGGATGGTGGCCGCCGAAACGGGCGGAGTCATTGCAGTAGCCGATGGGACGGCGGGGGTGCCGGCGTCGGAGGCATTGGCTGGCGATGCCTGGGACGTGTTGGTCGGGGTGGCCATCATCAGCTCCTTTCGCGGCAGTGCTGCATGGCAATTGTATCGGTGTCCACGAACGCCCGGGTCAATCGGAGAGCGCCAGCTCGGCTCTGATGCTGGAATGGCCGGCGCATCCTGGACGTTCCGCCGGTAATCTGCCGCGGCATCCCCGGCTTGCGCCAGCAGAGCGGGAACGGGAGACCGCGATGCGCGGGCGGGTCTGGCTGGCCGACGTGGTCCGCGCGGCCCGCCCGCCCGCGAAGGGGCACACCATTTTGTACGACCAATATACTTCGCGGGTGCGGCAGGTCAACTTCGGATGCACCCAGCCCGCCGCCCCGCCGCCCCGTCTTCAGCCAGACTCGCACCACCGCCGCCACATGTCGCGATAGGCCGACTCAAGTTCCGATGTGAACCCCGCCGCATCCAGCAGCGGCGAGGCCGCCAGGCGCTGCCTCAACCCTGCCCGCAGCTCACGAAGCCGCTGGCGGTCGCCGGCCAGTCGGGCGGCCAGACTGACGTACTGCTCCAGGTCGTTGGCAATCAGTTCCTCCAGCCCGACCGTGGTCAGCAGGCTCACCCCCACGCGCGAGATGTGGGCGTCGCCCGCCAGCACCACCACCGGCACCCCCATCCACATGGCCTCGCAGGTCGTGGTGGTGCCGTTGTACGGGAATGTATCCAGGGCCACGTCGACCTGGCTGTAGGTGGCCAGGTGGTCGGCCACCTCCAGCTTCTGCGGCAACAGCACCAGCCGCGACGCATCCACGCCATGGGCGGCAAACGCCTCGGTGATGCGCGCCACTGTCCGCGGGCTGTTGAGGGGACGCGACTTGATCAGCAGCCGCGAGCCGGGGACGGCTGCCAGAAGCCTCGACCACGTCGCGATCACCCTGGGGTTGACCTTGGCCAGATTATTGAACGAGCCAAAGGTGAGCTGTCCGCAGGAGTCGCAAGGCGGGGGGCTTACCGACGGGGCCTCGGCCGAAGGCTGATAGCACAGAAACGTCCGCGGCAAACGCACCAGCGTCTCGGTGTGATACGCCTCGGTCATGCCGGGGGGATCGGCGCGGGCGTCGGTGATGCGATACTCGATGGCCCACAGTCCCATGGTGCACGGATGGCCCAGGTATGACACCTGAACGGGCGCGGGCTTGCGGGCAAACAGCAGGGGCCGGCCGCAGGCGGTGTGGCCGGCCAGGTCGACCAGGATATCGATGCCGTCAGCGCGGACGAGCTGGGCGGCCTGCTCATCGTCGAGCGGCACGATGCTGCGGAATACGCTTGCGCAGGCGCGGAATCGTTCCGTGAACTCGTCGGCCAGCGAAAAGCTCGAGTAACAGTAGATCTCGAAGCGCCGGCGATCGTGGTGGCGCAGAATCGGCTCCAGAAAATAGGCCACCGAGTGCCTGCGGAAGTCGGGCGAGACATAGCCGATGCGCAGCGGGCGGTTGGGATCGCGGCTGTTGGTGTGCGGGGGAATGTGCCGCCGCAGCGGCTCGGCAAAATGCGCCGCGAAGCGCAGGTGCTGCTGGAGCAGCGATTGCGGGGTGGTGGCCGGATTGTACTTCAGCGTGCCGATCAGGTTGCTGTAGGCGGAAACGAAGTCGGGATTGAGCTGGATGGCGCGTTCGTGACAGGCGATGGCCTCATCGAGCTTTCCCTGCTCCTGAAGGGCGGTGCCCAGATTGTCATGGAAGCGGCAGTCGTCGCTCTGGAGCGCGATGGCCCGTCGCCAGGCCTCGATCGCCTCGTCGTGGCGACCCTGTTGCGCCAGCACGATGCCCAGGTTGTTCCAGGGGGAGGCGGCGGTGGGGTTCAGCTCGATCGCCCGGCGGTACGCCGCGATCGCCTCGTCGCCCCGCGCCATCGCCCGCAGGGCCTCGCCGTAATTGGCGTGGAAATGGGCGACGGTAGGGGCCAGTTCGACGGAGCGGCCCATGAGCGCCACCGCCCGCTCGTTGTCGCCGCGCTGATGGGCGATGAGACCCAGAAGGTGGATGGCATCGACGTTGTTCGGGTCCGCCGCCAGAATCTGCTCATAGATGCTCTGCGCCGTGGCCAGATCGCCGGCGCGATGGTGGTGCAGGGCCAACTGCACGGCCTGTTCGATGGTCATCTGGGTCATAGGCAACGCCCATCATACCGCGGCGTCCGCCAGCGCGCCGGCGATCCAGGGGCGAAACTCCAAACGGGGCGCATGGCACCTTATGTGGCCTGCGGCTCGGAATCGCGCCGGCGCACAACGTAACACGGGCGTCCGCGCCCGTGCCGCCCGACTTTTGCGGGCGGCCGGCTTGCGTCTGCGCTTCAGTGTGTACCACGGCCATCCTGGCTCCATCGGACGCAGAAGCCGTCACACATCCCTCCAAACGCAGGAATGCCTCCCGGCGCCTGCATCGGGTATAACCTCGCCCATGCGTCGGCTATTCTACGGAGGAAGCTTCAACCCCGTTCACCACGCCCATCTGATCTGCGCCCGCGCCGTTGCCGAGACGCAGGGGTTTGACCGCGTGGTGCTGGTGCCCTCGTCGCTGCCGCCCCACAAGCCCAATGCCATCGACATCGCCCCCGCCCAGGACCGTCTGGCCATGTGCCGCCTGGCGGCCGCTCTTCAGGAAGACCTCTTCGAGGTCGACGACATCGAGATCGCGCGCGGCGGGCGCAGCTACACCATCGACACCGTGGCCGCCCTGCGTCAGCGCGGCGAGAATCCGGTGCACTGGCTGATCGGCGCCGACATGCTCGCGATGCTGCCGCAGTGGCATCAGGCCCAGCGCCTGCTCGAGGAGGCACGCCTGCTGGTGATGGCCCGCCCAGGCTGGGCGATCGACTGGGCGGCACTGCCTCCGGAGTTTGCCGTCCTGCGACAGAACGTCGTCGAGTCGCCGCTGATCGACATCAGCGCCACCGACCTGCGCCAGCGCGTGGCCCGGGGCCGATCCATCGAATACCTCACGCCCGCGCCCGTGGCCGAGCATATCCGCCGTCGCGGCCTGTATCTGCCGGGCGGCACCGCGCGGTAATCGAGCGGGTTTCTCTCTCACCCGCCCCGGGCGGGCGCGTCCCAGTCGGTGCGGATCAGAGTCGCGCCGTTGTTACCTGGCCATACACGTCCACGCCAGCTTCTGAATATGGTACAGGTCCGCCCTGCACCAGGGGCGGTCCAGGTACTTCTGAAGCGTCGCGGCATCGTCGTTGAAAAGCAGCGCACGCGCGGCGAACGTCGCCCAGGGGTTCACCGGATGGTCCAGACTCGTCTCCCACGCGTAATACATCATCGGTCCCCAGGCCAGATACCACTGCGGCCGGGCGTGTGCCACATAGCGCTCGAAGATCGCCTGGTTCTCCTTCAGGGCGTGGTCGCGCACCAGCCGGCCCAGTTCGGGGGTGAGGAAGATGTAGCGGCCGGGATAGGCGGGCATGCGCGGGTGGCCCTCGCGCCGCTCGAAGCGCGTGTAGATGCAGGTTCGCTCCGAGACGATGCGCGAGCGCAGCATCGACCGCAGCATAGGAACGGCCGCCGCCTCCGCCTCGCCATCGCCGAAGCGCCGGGCCAGCCGGGCGTAGGCGATCAGGCCGCTGATGGTGTCGTTGGCCCAGAGGATGTCGTCGTCGACCTTGGGCTGCGCGATGCGGGTGCGCATGGGCGCGATCGTCGTCTTCCAGTGCTCTTGCAGGAGGTCCCAGTCGCCCGTGGCGCTGGCCCAGGCCCACAGCGGATACAGCCGGCGAATGCCAATCGGCCGCAGATCCCGCCGCTGGATGTCCGCGTACGGCGGCAGCTCGTAGGCGGTGCGCCGCTGGCCCGTCTCCGGCAGATTGGCTACGGTCAGCGGATTGTTCCGCTGGAACTGCTGGCGGAGGTACTGGCGCACCTGGCCTTGAAGATCGCCCGGGAGCAGCGGCCAGGCCGCGGCCAGCGTCGTGAAGATTTCGGTGGGGTCCTCGAAGTATTGCCAGCCGCCGAACATCATGTCGGGGTAGCGCATGGGCGCCCACTCAGCGCCGATCAGCTCGCGCACCATCGTCGCCAGCTCCTGGCGCAGCGGCTGCAGCGCGGAGGATGGAGCCGGCGCGGCCACGTGCCAGATGTACGAGTCGATGTGTTCATCGCTCAGCGCTGCAACGTACGCCTGGGCGGCCGAGCGACGACGGTCGAAGGCCTCCCGCGGCTCGGGTTCGATGCGGTCGGCCTCCCCCCGCGGCCAGCATCGCCCATAGGGGCGCAGCAGCATGTCCCAGTCGAAGGGCAGCTGGCGGAGCAGCTCGAGGTTGGCCGGCTCCAGGTAACTGGGGTCGCGCCAGGCCGAGCTGTTGGGGTCGGTCCAGCGGTTCTCCTCGCCGCCGGGGTTGCTCTGCCAGGCGATCAGGTCGCAGCCGGCGCGGCCCTCGTGGCCGGGGATGTAGTAGATCGTGCCGTTGGCAATGGAGACGGCGGCGTAGGTTCCGGTGCCGCCAAAGACGCCCGCGCCGCGCGGGATGTACTCCATGGCCGGTGGGATCGGCTCATTCTTCAGCAGGCGCAGGATGTTCATCGGGCCGATTGTGTTCTCGCCGTAGTGGATGTTGTCGCCCAGGGTGCGCAGCGTCAGCTTGGCCAGATCGATGGCCACGATGCCGCGGAAGCCGGGGTAGCCCTCGCGGGCGTGGATGATGCTGTTGCCGGCGCCCGTGAAGCGGGCCATCTCGTCGTGCGTGATGCCGATGGGATACGAGTAGTTCATCGGATCGCGCACGGGCGTGATATCGCCGGTCTTTAGGTCGATCCGCCCGATCTGCGTGTAGGGGAAGTACTCGCCCAGCTTCGCCCAGGTCATCAGCGCATACTTGATGTAGACCTGGCCGTCGGGCGCGACGATGGGCGGATTGCCCACCCCGCCGCAGCTTTCCTGCCAGCAGACGGGAGTGATCCACGGCTCCCGGCCGCTGTTCTTGTCAAAGGCAAAGACCGTGCGCGTGTGCGGGCGCTCCTGGTGGATTCGCCGGACGATCTCCAACTGTCGGCGGAGGATCTCCGGATTCTTCAGCAGTGGCTCGTTGTGCCGGCGCTTGGCCTCCACCACTTCCTTGGGCTCCTCCGGCCCGCGCGGGTCGGCGCCGATGCGCTGCCGCGGCTGAAGCCCCAGCTCGCGGCACGCCTCCAGCAGCACGTCCACCGGCCCGAATTTCCCAAGCCCCGGCTGGGTCACGAAGAACACGATGTCGCCCGCAATCACCGGGTGATACCCGCGCGCGCTCACCCCATAGAGCTGGCCGCTCCAGAGGATCTTGCCCGTGTCGGCGGCCAGGCAGTAGGCCCGCATGTCCTCGCCCGCGAAATACACGCGCCCGTTCTCATAAGCCGGCGAGCACAGAATCGGCGCGCCGATCTCCGTGCGCCAGCGCAGCCGCCCGTCCGCGGCGTTCAGGGCGTAGAAGAAACCGTCGCGGCCGCCGATGAAGACGGTCGCGTCGGCGACCACGGGCGCGTTCCAGATGGCCAGTCCCGTGGCGTATTCCCAGATCGGCTCGCCGGTCCTGGCGTTCAGTGCATAGACGCGGCCATCGGCGGCGCCGAAGAAGACCCGGCCATCGGCGACTGCGGCCGAATGCAGAATGCCCCCGCCGACCTTGCGCGCCCAGCGGTCCTGGCCGCTCTGCTCGTCGATGCCGCGCATGATGCCATGCATGGTGCCGATGTAGACCAGGCCGTCGGCGATGACCGGCTGCACGCCGCAGGACAGGCCCTCCAGCGGAAAACTGCGATACCACTTGCGCTTGACGGGCGCGGGGATTTCCTCCGGCGACCAGCCCGTGCGCCGGTTGTCGCCGCCGAGCGTGGGCCAGTCGGCCGCACCGGCCGTGGCGCTCAGGCTGCCGCTCACAAACAAAGCGAGTATCGCAAGTGCGATGCGTGACATGATGAGGCCTCCGTGGCTGGGACGTGCTATGGCGCCGGCGGGCGGTCCGGCGGTATCGGGCATGATATGGCCTGCGGCCCCATGGGCAAGCGTCGGCGCGGGAGGATGGACCGCACAATATCGGGCGGCCCCACCCGCTGCGCAGGTTGTGGTCGCCGCCGCGATGTTTCAGGCCCCAAAACCGTTTACGGAAAACACCTCCGACTCGGGCTTGCGCTCAGTGGGGTGGATCGGATGGATCAGGTTTTCGCCCGCCGGATACCCCAGCGGGGTCAGGGCCACGACCCTCACATCCGCCGGAATGCCCAGGATCGATTTGACCTGTTCTTCCGAGAAGGCGCCGATCCAGCATGTGCCCAGCCCCTCCGCCACGGCCGCCAGGGTCAGGTGGTCCAGCGCGATGGCCACGTCGATGTCGAGCGAGCTGTGCCGGCCGCCCATCCGGCCGTAGGCCACCCTGGGAAGACCGCAGGCGACGACGATCACCGGGGCGTCCGCGATCCACATCTGATCGTTGGCGGCGCGCCCCAGGCTCTGGCGAAGCCGGGGGTCCGTCACGATGACAAAGCGCCAAGGCTGGAGGTTGCAGGCGGAGGGCGCAAAGCGCATCGCGTCGCGAAGGCGCTGCATCACCTCTTCTGGAATCGGCCGGGACGAATAGGAACGTACGCTGCGGCGGGTGCGGATAGCTTCAAGGACGGTCATGCCGCCCATTATACCGCGCCGAAGCTCGGTCGCACGGTCGTCAACGTGGTCGAAGGACCGTGCTTCTGCGCGTCCGGCAGGTCCACTTGCCACGTGCGCTGCGGCAGCCGAGAATGTCTTGCGAGGGGGCTTGTGCGGAGCAGCCCATGTCCAGCAAGAAGAACAAACCATCGTCACGGCCCAAAGCCGCCGGCAAGACGCGGTCGAAGGTCACCAAACATGCTGCGGCGAGCGCCCGCCGTGGCCGATCGCGGCTCTACACGCTGGAGGTTTTTCTGCTCAGCGGCCCGGTCACCCCTGCCTTCGCCAGGAAAAACCCGGTGATCTCCCGCACCATCCAGATGCGCGGCGATCAGACGCTTGAAGACCTGCACAACGCCATCTTCGATGCCTACGGGCGCTGGGATCCTCACCTGTATGAGTTCCAGTTCGGCAAGAGGCCGATGGACCCGAAAGGCCCCCGATACACGCCGGAGGAGGCGTCTGTGGAGTGGATCGTTGACGAGAACCCTCCGGCCGGGCGGACCGAGCAGACGACGCTCGATTCCCTGGGCCTGAAGGTGGGCTCTCGGTTCGGGTACTGGTTCGACTTTGGCGATGACTGGTGGCACCAGATCAACGTCGAGGCCATCGAAGAGAACGTGCCCCCGGGGCGATACCCGAAGGTCATCAAGCGCATCGGCGCAGACCCGCCCCAGTATGCCGAATGAAGCTCGCCCGCCCTGGCCGGGTCCGCCGTCGCTTCGGCCGCCGCTGCGTTGCCGGAACCCTGCGCAGCCGACAGCGGCGAGGTTGATTCCCCGCGGGTTTCTCAACGCACCCGGTAGGACTTGAACCTACGACCGCCGGATTAGAAATCCGATGCTCTATCCAACTGAGCTACGGGTGCCGCGCACATGCTGCCGTGGAGCCCCTGAGCTGCTTGCAGCCTGCGCTATTCTATGACGCGTGAACCTCTCCGCAAGAACAGCCGGCACAGCCGGCAAGCCGGCGGACAAGTGCCCGCGCCGGGCTCCTCCCAGACGTTGATCACCACCGATGCACGTGCGGCCCGAATGCGGCCTCGTAATAGGAGACGACCACTCCGCCGGGTGGGCTGATCTGGTCGATGACCTTGCGATCCTCCTCGCTGATGTGTACGTCCACCGCCGCCACGTTGTCCTCGAACTGCTCCATGGTGCGCGGGCCGATGATGGGGCTGGTGATGCCCTCCTGCTGCATGCACCAGGCGATGGCGAGCTGGCTGATGCTGCACCCTTTCTCGCCGGCAAGTCGCTCCAGACCCTCGACGACCTCGAAGGCGCGATCGCTGTTCAGCAGCGAAGGGGCCCGGAAGTGCGTGCCGTCGGCGAAGCGACCCTCGGGCTGGGACTGCCCCTGACGACGATACTTGCCGGTCAGAAACCCGCCGGCCAGCGGGCTCCAGGGAATGATGCCGATGCCATAGGTGCGGCACATCGGAATCAGCTCGCGCTCGATGCGGCGGTCGAGCAGATGATACGGCGGCTGCTCAGTGACGAAGCGGTTCAGGCCGTATTCCTTCGACGCCCACAGGGCCTCGACAATCTGCCATGCAGCGAAGGTGCTGGTGCCGATGTAGCGGACCTTGCCGGCACGGATCAGGTCGTCCAGGGCGCGCAACGTTTCATCAATGGGACACTCGACGTGGGGACGGTGCAGTTGATACAGGTCGATCCAGTCGGTGCCCAGCCGCCGCAGCGACGCGTCACACTGCTCGATAATCTGCCGGCGGCTGTTGCCCCACTGGTTGGGGTCCAGCGCATCGCCCTTGTGCATGTTGCCGTGCACCTTGGTGGCCAGCACGATGTGATGACGGTGTCCGTTGCGCTTCAGAGCCTGGCCGACGACCTCCTCGCTGCGGCCGTCGTTGTAGACATTGGCGGTGTCGAGGAAGTTGATGCCCTCGGCGATGGCGCGGTCGATGATGGCGAAGGAGTCTTCGGGGCTGGTCTTGCCCCCGAACATCATGCAGCCCAGGCACAGGGGGCTGACGCGGATGCCGGTCCGGCCGAGATAGCGCATTTCCATGGGTGCTCCGAAATGAGATTGCCGATTCTAACCGCGCAGGATAGCGGAAGGCGGCCCGGCCACAAGCAGGCGGCAGCTCCGGCGGCCGGCAGGGCGGCAGATTGGCAATGCGGCGGTGGGGCGATCTGGCGGCCAGTTGCACGGCCTGCGCCGCAGCGTTATGGTGTTGGCGGCGCAAACACCAGGAGCCATTCCATGTCTGAGATGCTGGCCCGTTACAGCGTAACCGAGGAAGACGGCGTCATCGTGATCGAGTTCACCGAAAGCCAGGTGCTGGATCCGGTGAAGATCGGCCAGATGGAAAAGGCCCTGGTGGAGCTGGTGGAGTCCAGGCCGCGGCCGTTTGTCGTGCTGGATTTCGCCAACGTCGAGTACTTCAGCTCCTCGGCGCTGGGCATGATCATCAACCTCAACCACCGGGCCAGGAAGCGCCAGGGCCAGGTGAGGCTGTGCAACGTCAAGCCGAACATCATGCAGGTATTCACGCTGACGCAGCTCGACCGGGTGCTGAAGTTCTCCAATACGCGCACCGGGGCCCTGAACGTGCTCAAGCGGGCCATGCAGGAGAGCTGATCGGCCGCTTCGGAGCGGCAGCAACGCAGCTCAGGAGCAGGAACACCCCACATGACAGACCAGAACACTTCGCAGCCACAGCCTGACAATCGCATCCTCGACTACCACACTCCCCCGGGCGGAGGCCGGATCATCACGCCCACCACGCTGCTGCTGTGCGGCATGATGTTTCTGGAGTTTTTCATCTGGGGGGCGTGGTATGTCACAACCGGCAACTTCATGGCCGAAAACGGCATGGGCCGGGCCATCGGCTGGGCCTACTCGGTGTGTCCGATTGCGGCCATCATTTCGCCGTTTTTCCTTGGAATGGTCGCCGACCGTTTCTTCGCGGTGCAGCGGGTGCTGGCGGTCATGAGCCTGCTGGGAGGTCTGGCCATGTTCGCCGTCGCTTTCGTTGCCCGCAGCGATGGCGGCACGGGCAATCTCCAGTGGCTGTTCATCGCCATGCTACTCGTGCATGCGCTGTGCTACATGCCCACGCTGGGTCTGACCAATACGCTTGCCTTCCACAATCTGACCAACCAGGAGACGCAGTTTCCGCTCGTCCGCGTCTTCGGCACGCTCGGCTGGATCGTGGCCAACCTGATCGTCAGCAAGGTCCTGGCTGGTGACACCAGGCTCATCCAGTACGTTGTCACCGGAATCGCCGGCGTTGCGCTGGCGGCGTTCAGTCTCATGCTGCCCCATACGCCCCCCCCGGCCAGGGGCCAGCCCGTGTCTGTCCGCGCGATCGTGGGCGTCGATGCGCTGGCACTGCTGCGACAGCCCTCGTTTCTGATCTTCATCATCAGCTCGTTCCTCATCTGCATCCCTCTGGCCGCGTACTACGCCTACGCACAGACCTTCGTGCGTGCGGCCGGCTTTGAGGCGCCCGCGTTCACCATGTCCTTCGGCCAGATGGCCGAAGTGGTCTTCATGCTCGTGATGCCGCTGTTCTTCGCATTCCTGGGCGTGAAGTGGATGCTGCTGGTGGGCATGGCGGCGTGGGTGGCGCGTTACGCCCTGTTCACCGGGGCCGCTCCCGGCGGCATCGCGTGGATGATCGTGCTGGGCATTCTGCTGCACGGCATCTGCTACGACTTCTTTTTCGTCACCGGCTTCATCTACACCGACAAGAAGGCCACGCGGGAAATCCGCGGGCAGGCACAGGGCTTCCTGGTGCTGGTCACGCAGGGCCTTGGCATGCTCATCGGCGCCCAGTTGTCGCAGGCGATCTTCAACCGCGTGGTAAGTGGCACCGGACCGGAGCTGCTCAAGAGCTATCAGACGTTCTGGCTCATTCCCTGCCTCATGGCCGCCGTGGTGATGGTTGCTTTCCTGCTGCTGTTCCGCGACGACGGCAAAGCGAGCAGGCAGGCGGCTTGACTGGCTGATGCGCTGCCCCTGATTCTGCGTGAGCCATGCAACACGGATCATTATCTGGAGTATCTGGGTAAGATGGCAAAGTTGTAATGCCTGTCACCTCGCCGCCCGATAACAGGGATGTGTGTCTGTATCGGGTCGCTATGGACGGAGGACCAGCGGTGAAGGAGACAACAGCCGACATCGGATCTGTGTGGGCGCAGTATATCGCGGACCGCTCTGATCGCCTCCGCAACGTTCTCATCGAGCATTACCTGCCCATCGTTCGTCATATCGCCACGCGCATTCACAGCAAACTCCCGCGCGAGGTCGAGCTGGATGACCTGGTCTCCGCCGGCACTTTCGGCCTGATGGATGCCATCGCCGCCTTCGACCCGGCGCGGCAGGTCAAGTTCGAGACCTATTGCGCGCCGCGCATCCGCGGGGCCATCCTCGATGAGCTGCGCGCCTGCGACTGGGTGCCGCGACTGGCAAGGCTCCGCTCCCACAAACTCATCGACGCCACCGAGCAGCTCAGGCTGGAACTGGGCCGCGAGCCCTCCGAGGACGAGCTGGCGCACCGCGTCGGCCTGCCGGCCGCCGAGCTGCAGCGAATGGCCCGCGATGCCAGCGTCGTCCGCGTGCTGCCCTTGTCCGGCCGGCGCTGTCCCGGCGGCGAGGCGGCCGATTCCGACCCGATCGCGCTGGAGGATACGCGCTACGAGCAGCGTCTGCGCGGCATCGAGCGCCAGGACCTGCGCGACCTGATTACCCGCGGGCTTTCCCGCGCCGAACAGCTCATCATCATCCTCTACTACTTCGAGCAGATGACCATGAAGGAGATCGGCATGACGCTGGACCTGTCGGAGTCGCGCGTGAGCCAGATGCACACCGCCCTGCTGGCGCGGCTGCAGGGGCGACTGGCCGAACGCCAGCGCGAACTGGAGCAGGCCGCTGCGTGAGGGCGTCGGCGCGAGATCGCGTGCGTGCCACCATGTGCCATTCCTCATCCGGGCATCCTGCCCCGGTTCTCCGCGCCGCTTGTGTTGCCGCCTGAGGCGGCTAACCTACGGGCAACCGGCAACTGGCAACCAACAGCTAACAACTATCCCACCCCCCATGATCAACTTTGTCCTGCCCGCGCAGCTTCACAACGACCTGGTCGCGGCCGTCTATCGACATCGCGGCTATACCGCGGAGGAGGCCGAGGCGGCCGCGCGCTTCTCCGAACTGACGGCCCGCCACGGCATCAAGACCCACAACGCCATCAAGGCCCTGAGCCTCGACGCCCACTTCGGCGCCAAGGTCGGCGGATGCGTGCCGGGAGCAAAAATCGAGAAACTCCCCTCCAAGTACAGGGCCGTGGCGCGATGGAACTGTAACCGCAAGCTCGGACAGGTCGTAGGCCTCGAAGCCATGGCCGAGGCCATGTGCCTGGCCGATGAGTTCGGCGTGGGCGTGGTGGCCGTCGACAACGCCTTTCACTACCTCTGGGGCGGCGGCTACGTCATCGAGGCGGCACGAAAAGGCTACATCGCCTACACCTGCTGCACGGCGGCCGTGACCGAGGTCGTCCCCTTCGGCGGCAGGTTTCCGACGCTGGGCACCAACCCGCATTCCTGGGGCTTCCCCACGCAGGACATCATCGGCTTTCCCATCTGCATCGACTGGGCCACGAGCGTGGTGGCCACGGGGCGCGTCGAACAGTACCGCCGTGAGAAAAAGCAGCTTCCGCCGGGCTGCGCCGTGGATGAGCACGGCCAGGAGACGACCGACCCGTTTAAAGTCAAGGCCCTGCTGCCGTTCGGGCAGCACAAAGGCTACAGCCTGGCGCTGATCGACGAGCTGATCGCGGCCTACATCGGCGGCTCGCTGCCGACGATACGCAGCCGCTGGGGCATTGGCCCCGAAGATGAGAAACGCACGCCCAGCTTTTTCTTCCAGGCGATGCGGCCGGACGCCATCAACTGCGGCAACTACGCCAAAGGCCGCACCCAGGCCCAGAACGTGAAGGCGGTGATCGAGGACATCCTCGGCCACGGCAACGAGGGCGTGCTGCTGCCCGGCGAGCTGGAGGCGCGTGCGGCCGCCCTCAGCGAAAAACATGGCGGCCTGCTTTTCACCGCGGCGGAGGTGGAAGCGCTGAGGAAGCTGGCGGACGAGGCCGGATTCGCCTTTGACGTGTCGGGGCTGCGAACCGTGGACATCTGAGTCGTTGCCACCGGCCCGCGACTGGTTCATGATCCGGAGCGACGTGCGGCCGGCGCGGGCGGTTGTCTGCGCCAGTGACGCGCCATCCCCCAATCCCATCGCCGCGGGTTGACCCGACACGACATCCCGCGCTACAGTCGGGCCGGCGGCGGAAGCGCGGCCGCACTCGAGCAAGGAGCCAACACATGCCCCAAGCCAGGCCCGCCTCGCCCATGGTCACCGCCCTCGTCAGCGGCGCCATTTCCGGTCTGATCGTGCTGGCCGTCATCGTGCTGGTGGACCACTTCATCTTCTCGGGGCGCGAGTCGGCGCGATACGGACTGGTCGCGACGCTCATCAGTGCCGGCATCGTCGGCGCCGGCGTGGGCGCGGTGGTCGTGCTGAGCGGCTCGGCGCCGGCCGGCATCGCCGCCGGCGCGGTGATTTTCGCGCTGATCCGCCTCATCGGCATGGGCATGATGGGCGGATGGACGGTGCTGGCGGTGTTCATGGGCCTCATCTATGGCGCGCTGTTCGGCTGGGCGGTGGCCAGCAGCGTAACCAAGGCTCTTCAGGGCGAGTGAGGGGGCGTGTGCGGCCGTGTCGCCTGTGCTGCCATTGCCGGGCACGTGGCAGTTTGTGCGGCCGGCGGTCCGGAATCGCGCCGGCGCACGACGTAACACGGGCGTCCTCGCCCGTGCCCTGCTTCCGCCCCACGCCGACGGGCGGTAGCATGACCCGCCGCATGAATCTCGACTCCCGGATCGTCTCGGGCCTGGCCGGCGCGTTTGTCGTGCTCGACGGTCCCGAGGGCTGCGGCAAGACCACGCAGGCCCGGCGCCTGGCCGAGCGCCTCGCCTCCGCCGGCGTGGCCTGCGCCCTGGTGCGCGACCCCGGCAGCACGCGCATCGGCGAGCAAATCCGCCGCATCCTCCTCGAGCCCGAACACCGCGAGATGGCCATGCGCTGCGAAATGCTGCTCTACATGGCGGCTCGCGCCCAGATGACCAGCGAGCTGATCCGCCCGGCCCTTCAGGCGGGCAAGCTGGTCATCTGCGACCGCTTCATCTCCAGCACGCTGGCGTATCAACTGGGCGGCGAAGGCCTGACGGCGGCCGACATCCGCGCCGTCGGCGACGTCGCGACCGGCGGGCGCTGGCCGGATTTGACCATCATCCTCGACATGCCCGTTGAGGCTAGCCTGGCGCGGCTCCAGCGGAGCAGAGACCGCATCGAGCAGCGCGGCGACGAATACCACCGCCGCGTCCGCCAGAATTATCTCGACCAGGCGGCCGCCGACCCCGCCGGCTATCGCGTCATTGCCGCCGATCGGACCGTCGACGACGTCCACGCCTCGATCTGGACCGAGGTGATGGCGCTTGGCACGCGGCGTTCCTGAGGCCGGCCGGTTCGGGATCGCGGTGTGGAGCAGAGGCTAAGCTGAGAGACCGCCGACTCCAGACGCCCGGGTGGGGCGGTCTCCGCACCACAAGGCTCGCCGCCTCCGCTTGCATCGGGCGCGGCGCCTACATACGCTGCCCCCCGATGGGAGATCAGCTCAGCAGTTCGGCAAGCAGCGCCGACCAGACGCTGGCGGGCGGGGAGCGCGCCGGAGCCGCGCCGCCCCAGGGCGATTCTCCGCCTGCGGCGCCGGCGGCCGAAGCACAGGAGGCGGGCCTCGAGAAGCACCTCACGCCGGCGATGCGTCAATACCGGCAGTTCAAAGCGCAATATCCCGACTACGTGCTGTTCTTCCGCATGGGGGACTTCTACGAAATGTTCTGGGAAGATGCCGAGCTGGCGGCCAGAGTGCTGGGCGTGGCCCTGACCACGCGCTCGCGCGGAGGACTGGAAGCATCCGACGCCATCCCCATGGCCGGCGTGCCCTTCCACGCGGTCGATTCCTATCTGCGCAAGATGATCGCCGCGGGGCACCGCGTGGCCATCTGCGAGCAGGTGGAGGACCCGGCCGAGGCCAGGGGGCTTGTGCGCCGCGAGGTCGTGCGGCTGATGAGCCCCGGCACCCTTACCGACGATCCGCTGCTGGAGGGCTCGGCCGACAACTATCTGGCGGCGGTGGCGTTCAACCTCACGGCGCAGGAGGGCTTTCGCGCGGGGCTGGCGTGGGTCGAGCTGTCGACGGGAAGCTGCACGGCCATGTCCGGCACGCAGGGCCAGGTGCTGGATGAGCTGGCGCGGCTGCGGCCGGCGGAGGTGCTGGTCCCGGAGCTGCCTTCCGGTCAGCCGCACGAGATCGGCAAAGCGATCAGACCGCTGGGGAACATCGCGCTGACGCAGCGGCCGGGCTGGCAGTTCACCGCTCACCACGCCCGCGAGCAAATCCACAAGCAGTGGCAGGCGATGACGGCCGCGGGGTTTGGCTTTGCCGACGACGATCCGGCGGTGCTGGCGACCGGCGCCATCCTCAGCTATCTGGAAGAGACTCAGAAGACGCTGTTGCCGCACCTGCGGCCGCTGAAGCGGCACCTGATAGAGGATCATCTGAGCATCGACCCGGCCTCCTGGCGCAGCCTGGAGATCGAGCGGACGACGCGGTGGGGGACCAGCGAGGGATCGCTGCTTTCGGCGGTGGACCGGACGCAGACCACGATGGGGGGCCGGCTCCTGCGGCGATGGCTGCGGTTTCCGCTGCGCGACGTGGAGCACATCACGGCGCGACAGAGCGCCATCGCGGCGCTGCTGGAGACGCCCCATGCGCTGAAGGCGGCGACGGCACATCTCAAGAACATGTGCGACATCGAGCGGATCGTGGCGCGGCTGGCGGTGAACCGCGCCAGCCCGCGCGACCTGGCGGCGCTGGGGCGCTGCCTGACGGCGATGCCGCGGCTCATGGACGAGCTTCAGAAAGTACAGCGCGCCGAGGACGTGGCGCCGGAACTCCTGGCCATGCGGACGTTCTGCCAGCAGCAGGGGGCGTATCTGGCCGGTGCCATCCGTCCCGATCCGCCGACGCACCTGCGCGAGGGGGACGTGATCGCCGACGGCTTGGATGCGGAGCTGGACCGCCTGCGGCAGATCGGCGCCAACAGCCAGCAGTGGCTTGCGCGCTATCAGGCGAAGCTGGCGGGCGAAACGGGCATCCCTTCACTGCGGGTCGGCTACAACAAGGTCTTCGGATACTACATCGAAGTGACCGATGCCCATCGCCACAAGGTGCCGGCCGGCTGGACGCGCAAGCAGACCATCAAGAACGCCGAACGCTACATCACCGAGGAGCTGAAGACTTTCGAAGAGGAGGCGCTGGGCGCCCGCCAGAAGGCGATCGCCCTGGAGCAGCGGCTCTTCGAGCAGATACGCTCGGCCCTGCTGCCGGAGCTGGCGCGATTTCAGGAGCTGGCCGACGGCGTGGCGCGCCTCGACGTGCTGTGCGGTCTGGCGGCGCTGGCCCAGGAGCGCCGCTACTGCCGGCCGCAGGTCAACGAGGAGCGGGCCATCGAGATCGTCGACGGGCGCCACCCCGTCCTGGAGCGGCAGCTTGGGACGGAGTTCGTGGCCAACGACACGAAGCTCGGGCAGCAGGACACGCTTCTGCTGATCACCGGGCCCAATATGGCCGGCAAGAGCACCTACATCCGCCAGGTCGCCCTGATCGTGCTGCTGGCGCAGATTGGCTCCTACGTGCCGGCGAAGAGCGCCACCATCGGCGTGGCCGACCGGCTCTTCACGCGCATCGGCGCTTCCGACGAACTGTACGGCGGTCAGTCCACCTTCATGGTGGAGATGACCGAAACCGCCAACATCCTCAACAACGCCACCGACCGGTCGCTGGTGATCCTTGACGAAATTGGGCGGGGCACGAGCACCCTCGATGGGCTGGCGCTGGCCTGGGCCATCGCCGAGCACATGGCGGCCGTGGCCCAGGCAAGAACGCTGTTCGCGACGCATTACCACGAGCTGACGGACCTGGCCAGGCAGTTCCGCGGGGTGCGCAACCTGAACGTGGCGGTGCGCGAATGGCAGGATCAGGTGGTCTTCCTGCACCGCATCGTGGAGGGGGGCACCGACCGCAGCTACGGCATACATGTGGCCCGGCTGGCGGGAGTTCCGCGCGAGGTGCTGAAGCGCGCCCGCGAGCTGCTCTCCCAGCTTGCGGTGCATCATGTGTCGCGCGGCCCGGCCGTCCCCAGGCGTGCGGCGGCCGATCCCAACCAGCTTGACCTGTTCATCGACCCCTCGGCGGAGCTGCTGGCGGCCCTGCGGGGGCTGGATCTGGACCATCTGACGCCCCGCCAGGCGTGGGATCTGCTTGCCAAGTGGAAGGAGAAATACCTCTGAGCCATGCCCGACATCGACACCATCTTCATCGTTCACCACACCCACACCGACATCGGTTTCACCCACGACCAGCCCATCGTCTGGGAGATGCACCGCCGGTTCATCGACGCGGCCATCGATGCGGCCGAGGCGCACCTGGAGCACGACGGCCCGCATGCCTTCCGCTGGACCATCGAGACCACCGCGCCGCTGCTGAACTGGTTCCGGTACGCCTCCGACCGCCAGATCGAGCGCTTCCGCCGCCTGGAACGTCAGGGGCGCCTCGAGGTCATGGCCTGCTTCGTCCACTTCTGTCCCAACATCGACCTGGAAAGCACGGTGCTCTCGCTCCAGGCCGTCGACATGCTGCGCCGGACCTACGGCCTGACGGTGCGACACGCGATGAACTGCGACGTCAACGGCCACAACTGGCCGACCGCCGACGCGCTGCTCGACGCGGGGATCGAGGCGTTTCAGATGGCGATCAACGTCCACGCGGGGGGCGCCCCGTTCCGGCGGCCGAACCTCTTCCACTGGATCGCTCCCTCGGGCCGGCGGCTGCTGACGCTCAACGGCTGGCACTATCACATGGGCAACTGGTCGGGCGTGGGCGCCTCGATCCAGGAGCTGCGCGAGCGGCATCTGCCGACGCTGCTGCGTCTGCTGGATGAAACGCAGTGGAAGCTGCCGTTCTTCCTCCTCCAGTACACGCACGCCTTCGGCGACAACGCGACGGCCGAGCACCATCTGCCGGCATTCGTGAAGTCGTGGAACGAGACGGTCGGCGCGCCGAGGATGGCGATCGTGACGCCGCGGCAATTCTGGGCGGCGGTGGGCCCCCACGCGGCGAGTCTGCCGGCGCACGGCGGCGACTGGACCGACTACTGGAACTTCGGCTCGATCTCCTCCGCGCGCGAGGTGGCCATCTCGCGCCGGACACGCCAGCGGCTTCTGGCAGCCGACCAGTTGCTGGCGGCGCTGGCGCCGCTGGGGGTGCGGCCCCCCGGAGACGCGGCACGGAACCTGCCCGCGGCCGATTCTCCGGGACGCGATCCCCTGATCCTCCTCTCGGCGGCGCCGCAGGCGCGGCGGGAGGCGTGGCATAACCTGATCCTCTGGGAGGAGCACACCTGGGGCGCCGACTGCCACGTCTCGCGCCCCGACAGCGAAGATACGGCCGCCCAGTGGCATCACAAGGCCCACCTGGCCTACGCCGCGCGGTCGCTGTCGCTCATGCTCGGGCGCGACGCGGTGGCCGAGCTGTCGCTGCTGGTGCCGCGCCAGCCGGACGATGCGCTGCTGATTTACAACCCGCTGCCCTGGCCGAGAGTCGTTTGGGGCCCGTTTCCCCGCAACTGCATCGAGCTGCGCGGCACGGGAGATGATCCGGCTTCCTCGCGCCACAGCCAGGACCGCCTGCACCCTTCGCGATATCGACTCAAGCCCACCGAGCTGCCGCCCCTGGGGTATCGCATCGTATCGGCCCGGCAGTACGAGCTGACAGACGAGTCGCCACGGTACAGCGAGTCGGCCGTCGTTGAGGATGCGCATCGCCGGATGGTCTTCGATCGCGTGCGCGGCGGGCTGGTCTCGTGGTTCGACAGGCGCCTCAATCGCGAGCTGGTCGATCGGACCCGACCGCTGCGCGATGCGGCGCCGCACGAGACGCTGCCGTTCGGCACCCTGGTCTATGAGCGGCTGGCCGAACAGCCGGGCGGGAGCAACCCGCGCCAGCGGTTTTACGACGTGAAATGGAGTCCGTCGGAGCACGTGCCCGACTGGCACAGCGGCTGGCGGGCGTTGCGGGCGGTGCCGCGCGTGCTTTCGCACCAGGTGTTTCACCACGCCGATGCCATCGAGGTCGTGCAGGTCCTGCACCTGCCGGATCCGGCGCCGCTGGCCGCCCCCAACGCCTCGCCCCTGGCGTCGGCCATCACACTCCGCTTCACGCTGTTTGCGCACAGCCCGGCCCTGGAGGTGACGGCCGAGTTCTCCATGTCGCTGAGCTGTGCGCCCGAGGCGACCTATCTGGCGTTTCCGTTCGCCGTGGCGGGCGCTACGACGCGGATCGACGTGGGGCATCCCATCCGACCGCATACGGACCAACTGCCCGGGACCTGCCGCGACTACCACACAGTGCAGGGCTATGTCGACTTTTCGGCGTCGGATTTCGGCGTCACGGTGGCGCATCCGGAGAACCCGCTGGTGCAGATCGGAGACTTTCATTTCGGTGACTTTCAGAAGGAGCTGACGAATCCGCCGGCCGTGCTGCTGGGCTGGATCACCAACAACTACTGGGACACCAATTTCCGGGCGCATCAGCCGGGGCCGGTGCGGGCACGGTATCGGATTGCGCCGCACGAGGGCGGGTTCGACGAGGCCGAGGCCCTGCGATTCGCCGCCGAGGCCGCGGCGCCGCCGCTGTTTCAGACAGCCCGGGAGCCGGCGCGCGCCGGGGCGATGCTGCCGCGCGAAGGCTCGCTGCTGGAGCTGCCGCGGCCGCCGGTGATGCTGCTGCACGCCTGGCCGGCGTGGTCGGCGGGGGAAAGCGAAGGGCAGGCGCTGTACGTGCGGCTGTACAACGCCAGCGATGTGGAGCACTCCGCGCGCATCGGCTCGGGCATCCTCGAGGTTGTTGCGGTGGAAGAGTGCGATGTGTTCGGCCACGCCCTTCGGGCGTGCCCGGTGGTTGACGGAGCGGCCCAGGTGAGGCTGGGTGCGCGGCGGATGGCGACATGGCGCGTGGGGGTTAAGCCGCCGGCCGCCGCCGCGGCAGTATTGACCAGTGCGCCGGGCGGCGCGGAGGCGCCGCGCACCATCGGCCGGGAGATCGAAATGTAATGGCCGCGTGCCTCACGATTCCAGCGGATCGGGCGCGGTGAACTGCTGGCGGATGCGGATGGTCTCGCGTCGGATGGTCTGGGGGTCGGCGCCCTGGTCGAAGAGCACCAGCCGCGCCAGGGCCACCGCCGCCTCGGCCTCTTCATAGCAGGCCGCGTCGGCGCCGACCTGCTGGAGGTCTTGCTGCTCGGCCAGATAGCGGGCGCGGACGAAGACCTTGATCTGGGGGTTGATGAGCTTGGCGGCGGCGATCAGGGGATTGCGGTTGACCGAGTGGGGCAGGGTGATGACCAGATGGGTCGCCCGCGGCAGGGCCTGGTGCATGACCTCGATGTTGTAGGCGTCGCCGTAGAGCGCCAGCCGGCCTTCGCGGGTCAGGGCCTGGACCGTGTCCATGTTGAGGTCGACGACCACGGTCTGGCGCCCGCTGCCGCGCAGGAGGGCGTCGACGGTCTGACCGACGGGGCCGTAGCCGACGATGACGGCCAGCGGCGACATGTCGCGCTCCAACTCGCGCCCGGTCTGCTCGTTCATCCGGCGCTCGCGGCGTGCGGCGCGATGGTTGAGCAGCCGCCAGGCGGCCGGTCGCCGCTGGATCCACCGTTCGAGGGGACCGGCGAGGCGGAACAGCAGCGGGTTGAGGGTGATGGAGACCAGGGCACAGGCGACCAGGACGTTGTGAGCGGTCTCATCCAGCAGCCGGTTGCTGCGCCCGACCTCCGATAGGATGAAGGAGAACTCGCCGATCTGTGCAAGCCCCAGCGCCACGGTGATGCCGGTGCGCACGGGATAACCGATGACGGCCACGATGACCAGCGCGGTCAGCGGCTTGCCGATCAGAATGATGCCCAGCCCGCACAACACCAGCAGCGGCTGCTGGATGAGGAAGCCGGGATCGAAAATCATTCCCACGGAGGCGAAGAACAGCACGGCGAAGGCGTCGCGCAGGGGCAGGGCGTCGGCGGCCGCCTGCTGCGACACCGGCGAGAGGCCCACGAGCATGCCCGCCAGAAACGCCCCCAGCGCCAGGGATGCGCCAAAGAGCTGCTGGGCCGCCGCGGCCACGGCGATGGCCATCACCAGAACCGTCAGCGTGAACAGCTCGCGCGAGCGCAGGCGGGCCACCTGCACCATGATCCAGGGCACCACGCGCGCGCCCACAAGCATCATCAGCGCCAGCATGGCGCAGAGCTTGACCAGCGCCAGCGGCAGAGTCTTCCACAGGCTCGCTGCGGCAGGCGACGACTCGGCTCCCGTGGCGATGCTCAGAGCCGGGATCAGCACCAGCACGATGACCGTGAAGATGTCCTCGACGATCAGCCATCCGACGGCCACGTGCCCGTGCGGCGTGTCCAGCATGCGGTTGTCCAGGAGCATGCGAAGCAGCACCACCGTGCTGGCGACGGCCATCGCCATGCCGAAGACCAGCCCCGCCCGCAACTGCCAGCCGAAGGCGGCCGCCACGGCGATGCCCAGCAGCGTGGCGATGAGGCTCTGGCCGACCGCGCCGGGGATGGCCACGTGACGCACCGCCAGCAGGTCGCGGAGATTGAAGTGCAGTCCGACGCCGAACATGAGCAGGATGACGCCGATTTCCGCCAGTTGGTGGGCCAGATCGAGGTCGCCGACGAAGCCCGGGGTGTGCGGTCCGATGGCAATGCCGCCCAGGATGTAGCCGACGATGGGCGAGAGGCGCAGCCGCTGCGTGATGATGCCGAAAACCCACGCGGCGGTGAAGGCGGAGGCGATGGTGGTGATGAGGGTGAGATTGGTGGCGGCGAGGGTATGGCTTATCGATACGTCAAGCATGAACGCGGCGGCAAGCTGACGACGGCCCGCGGCACGGCTCCGGCCGCGCCACGGTGAACACGGTGGGGTGATGATAGGGGATCGAAGCCGGGTGGGAAATGGGATGCGGCGAGGGGCCGCATCTACCAAAGGCGTCCTACTAGGCTCTGTCTGAAAACAGCATTTTGAGGTAGCGGCGTATCATCGCCAACTGAAGCATACCATGGAAGTGCACGGCCAGCTTCTCGAATCGCGTGCCAATGCGACGGAACTCCTTGAGCCAG
>Ga0308417_1000429_pt1 | contig 31033 bp, 45 predicted proteins | sample HotsprSampleOS65_FD_203528 | JGI IMG/M metagenome (GOLD analysis project Ga0308417, IMG submission 203528) | Hot spring phototrophic mat microbial communities from Octopus Spring, Yellowstone National Park, Wyoming, United States - 20090730_OS65 ...
CTGCTTGCCATCTCGCAGATGATGAGCAAGGGCACGGTGCAGGCCGAAGAACTGCGCGGACAGCTTGGCGAGCGTATCCCAGGCGCATTCCAGATTGCCGCGCGCGCGATGGGCGTGACCACGTCCGCGCTGTCGGAAATGCTCGACCGTGGTCAATTGCTGGCCGATGACTTTTTGCCGAAGTTTGCAGAGCAGCTCGCGAAGGAAATCCCCGCCAGCGCAGAAACGATGGGCGCTGCCGTCAACCGCGTCGCAAACGCGGCAACGCAAGCCATGCAGTTGATCGGCGGCGCGCTTGCGGACGCCATTGACAAGGCGATGGGGCTCAAAGAAGCCAGCAAGGCGTTGGCGCAGGAAGATGGCATTGCAGAGTTCGCGCGCAAATCGGCCAAGGCCATCGCTATGCTCATCGACGTGGCGCGCGAGTTGGTGATGTTCGTGCCGAACGTGCTACGCACCATTGGTGGATCCATTGCTGCCGTGGCGCGCGATATTAAGTTCGTCTTCGACATCGCGGCAGCCGTGCTCTCGTATGGCGTAGGCGAAAAGGGCAAGGCGGCGATGAAGCGTGCGCTGGATGAGCGCAACGCATTCGTGGCGGCCTACAACGAGGACATGATGGAGCGCTGGTTCCCGAAGCTGATCACCGAGCGGGTGGACGAGTTTTTTGCCAAGCTGCGCGAGGAGCAGGCCAAGGCCGCATCGAAGACGGCGCAATATCTGGAAGCCTCATTGACGGCGGAGCAGCGCAAGACGCTAGATGCGATCCGGTCGAACGAGGAAAAGCTCGCAGCCGAGTACAAGGCCCACGCGGCCAATCTGTATGCAGCCCTGACAAGCGGGGCCATGGAGATCGAGGAGTACAACAAGGCGCGCGCGAAACTCGAGGCCTGGTACAAGGAGCAGCTTGGCAAGTCGCGCAAGGGAAAGTCCGGAACGTCCGGCGCCGTCACAGCCAGGATTGCGCAAATCAAATCCGAAGCCGAGGCCGAGTTCGCCCTGCTCAAGGACAGCCTTGACCGGCAAAAGCGCCTGCTTGACGCGGCGCTCGAGGACCGCCTGGTATCGATCCGCGACTACTACGCGCGCAAAACCGCCATCGAACAGCAGGCGATTGATGCGGAGATCGCCCGTCGCCAGCAGGAACTGGCGGCACAGCGCGCCATCGCCGCCAACCAGCGGGCCAGCGAAGACGCGCGCTTGCGCGCACAGGGCGAGGTCAAGAAGCTGGAGGCCGAGCTGATCGTGCTCAACAACCGGCGCGCTGACGTGGCGCTGGACAACGCCCGCAAGGCGGCCGCTGCCGAGCGCGAGCTGGCCAACGAGCTCGCCCGTGTGCGCGAGCGGATGGCGGAGATTGCTGGCGGAGCAGGCGGCGAAGTCACGCGCGCGCGTCTGGAACGCGAGTATCAACCGATCATCGAGCGGCTGCAGCGCATGGGCGACACGGCTGGCGCGGCAGATGTCCGCCGCCTGATCGATGCCGAGTCTGCTATTGCCGAGCTTGCCAAGCTAGAGCGCCAATACCAGGCCGCCACCGAGCGTATGGCCATCCGCGAGCGCGAGCTGCAGGTGCAAAAAGAGGCCGGGATGATCACCGAGTCGCAGATGCGGCGCGAGATCATCACGCTGCATCAGCAAACGGCCGCAGAGGTGGAAGGGCTGATCCCGAAGATGCAGGAACTGGCCGCCTCCACAGGGTCGGAGGAAGCCATCAACCGGGTGGCGCGTCTCAAGGTTGAGGTCGCCAGCCTCAAGACCGAAATCGACGACGTGGCCACCCGCATTAACGGCGACGTCGAGATCGCCTTTGTGGCCTTGTTTGAGCGGATTGGCACCGGCGCAAAGAGCGCAAAGGAGGCCTTCCTCGACTTCGCCCGCGCAGTGATTGCCAGCCTGCAGCGCATCGCCGCGCAGAAGCTGGCCGAGCAGATTTTTGGCAGCTTCGGCAGGAGCGGTGGAGGCATCGGCGGCTTCTTCGCCGCGCTGTTCAAGGGCTTTTCCGCTGGCGGGCCGGTGCCTGGCACGGGCACAAGCGACACCGTGCCCGCCATGCTCACACCGGGCGAGTACGTCATCCGGCGCGACGTGGCGCGGCGCATTGGCTACCGGATGCTTGATGCCATCAACGGCGGCGGCTGGCTGCCCAGTGTGAGCATCGGGCGGCTGGCCTTTGCCTCTGGTGGGGCGGTGCCGACCGTCACCCAAGCCAACGCGCCGTCACAATCCGTGCGCATCGTCAACGTGGTCGATCCGGCGCTGGCCGCGGACTATCTCAACTCGTCCGCCGGCGAGCGCACCATTCTCAACATCCTGCAACGCAATGCGGGGGCAGTTCGGCAAGTGCTAAGCTGACCTGAATAGCGCATACAGCAAGGACCACAGACATGACAGCCTACGTCGGATTCGTCGACAACTCGACGATGCTTGCCCATTACAAGATGCTCGAAAAGATCAGGGATGTCTGTCAGGCCGAGGGCTGGACCATCCTCCGCTACGACACGTCCATCTCGAACCGTGAGCTGATAATGATGGCACCAGGCCTGTCTGGTACCGAGCAGATTTTCTGTGGGGTCTACTGCTACCAGGACAGCAACGCGGACTACTACAACCTGGCGGTGGCGACCATGAAGGGTTATGTCGCGGCCAACTCGTTCCTGACCCAGCCAGGCATCTCGCCGGTGCTTGGTGTGCCCGCCCACAACCAGCGCATCGATTACTGGATCTCCGTGAATGGCCAGCGCCTGAATGTGGCGATGAAGGTTGGAACGCCCGTGTACGAATCCTTCGGCATCGGCAAGTTCTTCCCCTTCGCATCGCCAGGCCAATATCCGCAACCGCTATTCGCAGCTGGAATGCTGACCAGCGCCTCCGCCACGCGTTATTCCGAGACGACCCACTCCATGCCGTGGAAAGGCAATCGCGGCAACCTGCGCATGCATTTCAACGACGGCACCTGGAAGACGCCGCTTACTACGCCATGGGGCCAATCTACGATGGCCAATTACTGCCGTCCGGCTGAGACCACTTACGCACTCTATCCGGTGATGCTCTACGACTCCGGAAACATCTACGGTGTGCTGGACGGGATCTACCATGTCACCGGCTTCAACAACGTCGTCGAGAACACGCTCGTTATCGACGGTAAGAACTACGTCGTCATCCAGGACGTCGGCCGCACGTCCTTTGGCGACTATTTTGCACTGGAGCTCTCCTGATGCCATACGTCACTGGGCTGGCCAATAACGCCAGCGATCTGCTCAACGCTGTAGTCAATGCCGCAACCAACAACGGTTGGTCCTGGGACGCCAGCTACAGCATGCTCTACAAAGGCGACATCTACGGTCGCCTGACAGTCAGCGGCCTGAACCTCTTGGTACAGGCTGCGCTCGGCTACTCCGGCTCCACGCTGATCACGCCAGCGGACAGCATGGTCGGAATCACCGACCTGCTGCGGGCATCAGGTAATACGCTGCTGAGCTATCCGTTGACCTACCACATCTTCATACACACGAACCCAGACGACATCATCGTTGCCGTCAATTACCAGGTGATGTGGTGGCAATGGCTGGCGATAGGCCAAGCCAGAAACTTTGGCGTGCTTGGCAATGCCATCTGGCATTGGGGCACCGCGGTCTCCTACTTCGACCCCGCCAATGGCGTGGCGGTCCACGTGGGCGGCTGGACACATAGTAATTGGTATAATGGCCACACCGCTGGCGCACCGTTCTGGCAAGCCTACAACAACGGCGGCGTCAAGAACAGTGCCATCTACCTAAACTTCAATGGCCACGGTTGGTGGTACAACCCGTTGGGTGATGGAAATTCGCCCCCGAATAATGCACGGGCCACCATTGCAGCAGGGACGCTGCTGCCGACCCAGCCCAATACCTGGAACGGGGAAGCCGTTCTGGTGCGCATCCACATCATGGCCGCGCAACCGTCTGGCTTCTGGTCGCACGTCGCGGAGCTCCCGCATTTGCGGATGACGCGCAACGACAACATCAATGACGGTCAAATCCTGACCCTTGGGTCCGAGCGCTGGTTCGTCGCGCCGGTGTATCGCAAGAATACCGCGAGCCGTGACGGATCGTTTTGGAACAGCGCAAACCACTCCGGGACGATCGCGATGGCTGTCCGCTACGACGGCCCATGATCCTCCACTTTCACATCATTCTAGAGCTTTGGCATGCCCGTACTGACAGGCATAGTGCTTGATCCCGCCCAGGCTGGCTCGCTGAACCCACTCCTGAGTGCCGACGGATATCAGGTTGCCGCGATCTATCCGTACACCGCCAGTGATACGCCACGTGCAGTGATAGGCCCGCGAAGCTACGCAACCAACATCACAGTTCCTGCGCAGCGAGCGCTGATAGGCATTCATGCGCAGAGCTATTTTGAGGACTATTACTTCCGCGTGCACATCAGGCCGGCTGCCATCGATGTTGGCAACCTGATCTCGACGCAGCAGCGGCAGTTCGAGGTGTGGAACGCGCACCTCGAATCCAGGACGTTGAACACCATCAACAAGACCGGAACATACTCCGGCCTAGAGCTGTCGGATGCACCGCTGCCGCCGGCCGCGTACGGGCCTCTGCAATCTTACGTGTACACCCTCATGGCGAAGGTGGCAGGCGACCCGGTGATCAATGCGACATTCGAGTTCGTCTTCGGCTCTGAGCACGTTTCCATTCGTATCACCGGTCGCCGCGTGGTGATCTGGGCGATCCGCCCGGACTGGAGCTATGGCATCACCGAGCGGCTGGAGTGGCTCACGGATGTGCTCACGGCCAACAACGGGATGGAGCAGCGTGTGCGGCTGCGCAAAAACGCGAGGCGCATGCTGGAAATGGCGTGGCTTGCGCAAGGGCAACGAGCAATGATGGCCGATACGCTGCTCACCGGCTGGGGCAGCCGCAAATACTGTGTGCCGGTGTGGATGGAGCGGGATCGTGCCGCTGCGCCCATCTCAGCGGGTGCGACCACCATCACGGTCACCAATGCGTCGCTCAAGGACTATGCCGTGGGCGGCTATGTGGTGCTGTGGGCAGACGAGACATTGGCTGAGGCCATCGAGATTGCAGCGATTGCAGGCAACACGCTCACGCTCATGACCCCGGCGGAGAACAGTTATCCTGCGGGCACGTCCATCTGTCCAGCGATGTTTGGGCGCATCGATGGCGATGTGCAGGTGCGGCATGTGCGATCAGATGCACTGGCCGGGATAGTGCGCTTCCTCGACGAAATGGCCAAAGACAGGCAACCAACCGAAATCGGGCCAACATGGCAGGGCTACGTCGTGCTGGACGAGCGGCCTGACTACAGCGAAGATCAGGACTCCACTTGGAGCCGGACGCTTGAGGTGCTGGACAGTCTCACCGGCATGATGATGGTGGACGATACGACAGGCTTCCCCATCGTCCGCCGCACCTATACCTGGCTTGTGAGCGGGCTGCCCGCCATCGATCGCTGGAAAAAATGGGCCGCCGCGCGCGCCGGCCGGCTCAATGCCCTGTGGTTGCCCAGTTTCATGGACGACATCGAGATCATCCAGGACATACAGCCTTCAGCAACCGCCGTCACGGTGCGCAATGGGTTGAATGCGCGCTACGGGGCGGGCATGCCGAACCGCGCAGCGATCCGCATCGAGACGACAGGCGGCCAGGTCTTCCATCGCCGCGTGACGGGTATCGCCGAAATCAGCGCAGATGCAGAGCAGATCGCCATGGATTCGTCGCTTGGCGTTCTGGTGCCCGTGCCGAACATCCGCCGCGCCATGTGGGTGAGTCTGGCGAGACTGGAGTCTGACGCCATCGAGATCCACTACGAAACCGACAGCATCGCGCGCATTCAGGCGACGTTCAGGATTGTGACGCAATGAGCTACGTGGGACAGGAAGCAAGCCAATCCTCAGGCCACCCGGTGGAGCTGTACCGGTTTGCACTTGGGGCCAACAAGTGGCTGTTCACATCTGGGCAGACAGAGGCGGTCTATCAGTCCGAGACCTACGAGCCGACCGCGATCCGGCGATCCGGCATCGAGCAGGGCAACGAGATCAACCGGTCAGGCCTTGAGATTGTGCTGCCGCGCGATAACGCACTCGCCGCGCTGTTCATTGCCAGCCCGCCTGAAGGCTTGGTCTCCGTCACGATCTACCGCTATCACGCGACCGACACCGCCAATGAGGTCATCGTACTCTGGAAGGGCCGCGTTGGCGGGGCGCGACTCTCCGGTTCCGAGCTCGTGCTCAAATGCGAGCCGATCGCCACCAGCCTCAAGCGCCCAGGGTTGCGCGCGCGGTATCAATTGCTCTGCAGGCATCCGCTGTATTCTGCTGGCTGCGGAGTGGCCAAGGAATCATTCATGACGAGCGGCACGGTGACTTCTATCTCCGGCGCGACGGTGCAGGTTACCGCTGCTGCTAGCAAGCCGGATGGCTATTTCGTGGCCGGGATGCTGGCGACGAACAATGGCCAGCGGATGATCGTCGGTCATGCTGGATCGAATGTCACGCTGGTTGCGCCGATGCCGTCACTTGCCATCGGCGATTCTGCGCGGCTTTATGCTGGATGCGACCATTCAACGGCCACTTGCCTGAACCGGTTCAACAACCTTGCAAATTTTGGCGGGTTCCCGTACATCCCGCGGAAAAACCCGTTCTCCGGCGATGCAATCGTGTGAGGTGCGCGCATGTGGAATTTCCTGCTGACATGGGTCGTCACCACCGTTCTTTCCGCGCTGCTGGCCCCACGTCCAAAGGTTCAGGACGCCCAGCCAGGACAGATCGGCGAGAAGAGCATTCCGATTGCCAGCCAGGACGCGCCGATCCCGGTGCTCTTCGGCACGCGCGTGCTGTCGCAACCGAACGTGGTGTGGTACGGCGACGTTCAGGTGCAGCCAATACGCAAGTCATCCGGGGGCAAGAAGTGATGACGCAAATCATGGCCCGCCTCGAACACGCCCGCGCCATTGGCTACTGCGCCCGCGGCATGCGCCGGTGGTTCGAGGGCCGCGAGCATACCTGGCAGGAGTTTGTTTCATTCGGCGTGCCTGTGGAATGGCTGCGCGCCACCGGTGACGAGATGGCGATCCGTGTGGCGGAAGAGGCCGAACGCGAGGCAGCAGCATGAGCGGCGGCAAGAAGAGTGTCACGGTCGGCTATTGGTATGGACTAGGCATGCACATGGTGCTGTGCCATGGTCCGGTCGATGAGGTGACAGAGGTCATCGTCGGCGAGAAAACCGCCTGGACCGGCAGCGCCACTGGCAACACAAGCATCACGATAAGCCGACGCGACCTCTTCGGCGGCGAGGCGCGCGAGGGCGGCGTGGATGGAACGCTGGACGTGATGTTCGGAGGCGCCAGCCAGACGCCCAACGCCTACCTGCAAAGCAAGCTTGGGGCAAACATACCGGCCTTCCGCGGTGTCTTGTCCGTGGTATGGCGCGGTCTGGTGTCAGCCATGAACCCCTACATCAAGCCCTGGCGCATCCGCGTCAAGCGCATCCCGCGCGCATGGTATCCGGCCAAGGCGGAGATCAGCGGGGACGCCAATCCGGCCCACATCATCCGTGAGTGCCTGACGAATCCTACGTGGGGCATGGGCTACCCAGACGCCGACATCGACGGCGCTAGCTTCACGGCAGCAGCAGATACGCTCTACGCGGAGGGCTTCGGGCTGTCGATCCTCTGGGATCAGGAGCAGCCGATTGAGGACTTCATACTTTCGATCCTGCGCCACATCGACGGCGTGCTCTACATCCACCCGCGCACCGGAAAGTTCACCCTCAAGCTGGCAAGGGACGATTACAGCGCGGGGGGTTTGCCCACGCTCTCGCCGTCCAACGTGTTGCGCATCGAGGAGTTCACCAGGCCATCGTGGGGCGAGATCGTCAACCAGGTCACGGTCCAATATCGGGACGGCCAAACCGATAAGGACGACAGCATCACTGTGCAGGACATCGCCGCCATCCAGCTTCAGGGAGGCGTGGTTGCGAGCACAATCCGCTATCCTGGCATCAGCAATGGCACGCTGGCCAACAGGGTGGCCATGCGCGAGCTCAAGCAACTTTCCAGCGCGCTGGCCAAGGTGACGCTGGTAGCAAACCGAGAAGCGTCTGGTCTCGATATCGGCAGCGTCTTCAAGCTCACCTGGCCGCCGTATGGCATCACCGAGATGGTCATGCGGGTTGCGCGGATCAGCTATGGTGAGCTGACAAACGGTCAGGTGCGCATCGAGGCGGTGCAGGATATTTTCGGCCTGCCTAATGCCATCTACACCAATCCACCGCCGACCGGCTGGCAGGAACCAATCAGCCCGCCAGCACCGTGCCCGGCCCAAACGGTTTACGAGGTGCCCTACTGGCAGATCGTGAAGGACGTCGTGGGCGAGTGGCCGAGCCTGCTCAACGACATCGATCCAACCGAGGGCATTGTCGCCGCCATAGGCGCGCGTCCGAGCGCGGACGCAATCGATTACCACGCCATGCGCTGGACAGGATCGGCCTGGGAGGACGCCGGACGCGGCACCTTTGCCCCCACAGCCTTGCTGGCTGCGGCCATGCCACAAGGTGCTGCCAACATTTCCATCGGCCTTGGCTCGCCTATTGACACCGACATGGTTGCCGTGGGCGATTTCGCGATCGTTGACAACGAGTGGCTCATGGTCACCGCCATCTCTGTCTCAACCATGACCTTTGCCCGCGGGGTGTTGGACACCGTGCCTGCTGCGCATTCGGCAGGCGCGCGGGTGTATTTCGTCGTGCCGCACTACATCGGCCACGAATACGTCACCGGAGAGACGGCGCAGCTTCGCCTGCTGCCCAAGACAGGCAGGGGCGAGCTGAGCGTATCGTCTGCCAGCACGCTATCTCGCAGCATTCAGCAGCGCTTCATCCGGCCGTATCCGCCGGGCAATATCAAGGTCAATGGCGGTGCCTATCCTGCCGCCGTGGCCGGCGACATCACCATCACCTGGGCCAACCGCAACCGCGTGACACAGACTGCAAACGTCATCCGGCAGACCGACGGCAACATCACGCCGGAGACCGGTCAGACGACCACGATCCGCATCTATGGCGGAGCGTCGCTCACGACGCTTCGCAGGACCTTCAGCGGATTGACCGGGACAAGCCAGAGTTGGACGCTCGCCCAGATCGCCACCGATGGCGCTGGTCTGGATGGGCGCATCAGAATAGAGGTTGAATCGACGCGCACTGATTCCAACGGCACTTTCGCCAGCCTGTACAAGCACACGATAGAGACAGACAGGGCAGGCTACGGGCTACAATACGGCAACTACTACGGAGGCATCTGATGCCAAGCACCGATCCCAATCTTGGACTCACCTACGGCTGGACGCTCGGAGAATCAGGCTGGCATGCCGGCATGGATGCGAATCTGAAGCGGCTTGGCGCGGTGGTCGGCCTTTCCGTCAAAGACCGCGACCTGACCACGCCGCCGGCAAGCCCTGCAAACGGCGATCGCTACATCATTCCGTCTGGCGCTACTGGCGCATGGTCAGGAAAGACAAACCAGATTGCCGTCTATATCGGCGGCACGTGGGAATACTACGTACCGAAAGTTGGCTGGCTGGCTTACATCGAGGACGAGTCCGTGCTCTCGGCCTACAAGACGACGGGGTGGAGCTCAGGGGTGTCGATATGAAACAACGCCTGCTCAACATCGCCATCGCCCTCGACCAACTGCTATGGGTCGTGCTGACCTTAGGCAAAGGCATGCCTGACGAGACCATCAGCGCTGCCGCGTACCGCATGGAGCAGCAGGGCAAGCTGGCCGGGCGCGTGCTGCGCCCGATCATCGATGCGCTGTTCCGGCCGCTGGAGCGCGATCATTGTCGTTTGAGCTACTGGTCGGAGATAATGGGAAATCAACTACCGACGATTTACCGGGGCCGCCATGACATTCGAGACTGACGACATCCGCTCGCCAGAGATAGAGCACAACGCTATTGTGCAAATCGAGCGTATTACGCACAACATTGCGCAAATCCGCGCGGACCAGTCGGTGGTCAAAGAGGAACTGCGCGGGCTGCGCGATGCGCTACAAAGGATGTCGGAGGCCATCACCCGGTTGGCTCTCATCGAAGAGCGACAAGCCGCAGCTTCGCAAGCAATCGAGCGCGTTATGGCCACCGTCGAGAAAATCGATGAGCGCGTGCGCGCGTTGGAGGTTGCCGATCCGATGCAGACCAAGACCGCGGAGTGGGTAGAGCGTGCACTATGGGCTGCGGCCACTGCTGCCGTGATGTTCGTCGCAGCTAAGGTGGGGTTATTTTGAGGGACATGCAAATGGGAATCGAGATCGATCGAAAGTTGCGCGGCCTTTGGCGTAGCCGCACCCACTGGGCAGGTGCGCTACTGGGCGTACTCGTGGGGGCAGCACCGCAAATCGAGCGGTTGCTCGAAATCAAGCTAACGGCTGAACATTACGCAATCGCCGGCGTCGTGCTTTACGGCATCATCAGCTTTCTGCGTTGGATCACGACCGAGCCGTTAGAGAAAAAAGCCAATGACGACTGACGACATCATCAACGACATCATCCGCCGGGAAGGCGGCTTCGTCGACCATCCAGCCGATCGAGGCGGCCCGACGAAATACGGCATCACACAATCCACCCTTGCTGAGTGGCGGGGCCGCCCGGTCACGAAAAAGGATGTGGAGGCGCTGACCGTAGATGAAGCGCGGCGAATCTACAGGTCGAACTACATCGATAAGCCCGGTTTCGCCGCATTGCCCGAGCCGCTGCGCGGTCTGGTTGTGGACACCGCAGTGCATAGCGGTGTGAAAACCGCCGTGAGACTTCTCCAGAAAGCGCTCGGTGGTCCTGCTATGGACGGCATCTTGGGGCCGGTGACCATGGCCGCTGTGCGGGGGGCCAACTACTCGTGGCTCTACCGCAAAGTGCTGGCAGAACGTATCCGCTACCTTGGCGAAGTCATCACGGTGCGTCCGGCCAATGCGGTGTTTGCCAAGGGTTGGATGGCGCGGATGGCTGAGTTCATGGAGAGCGCGCCATGACGGACGACCGTAGATACACCGCCACAGTCTGCGTAGAGATCACGTATCACGGAGTACCGTGCCGTGATACCACGGACGCATCACAGCAGGTCATATCCAGGCTGCCGATCAAGCAGATCGGCGACATCGTGTCATTTATCGGCTGCGATGACGTGCGCGTGACCATCGGCTACGTGACCATGTACAGCAACGACGAGTCATGATCCAGCTACCTGCGTTTTCTGCTGCCGTCGCAGTCATTGCCGGCATCGTCGGTTTTACCGCGGGTTATACGTGGGAAAATCGCGCGCGTAAATCAGAGGTTGCGCAAATCCGCGCCGAGATCGCCGCTCGTGAAGCCGAAGTTGCCGAGGAAACCCGCCACCGCATCGAAGTCGCGCTCAAAGCAAGTGACGTCGCTATTGCCGAGCGCGATGCACGGCTGGCAGAACTCGACGCCGTCAACCGGAGACTTCGCCATGACCTCAAAACTGCCACCACTGGCCGCCCTTGCCTGTCTGCTGACGCTCGCTGGCTGCTCCAACAATCCCCCGCTTTCCGCCTCGGATTGTCCTCGCCCACCGGCAGCCCTGCTACAACCAATGCCGCCACTGCCGCCGATCCCGGCCAGCCTGCCGGCGATTCCACCGATGCCGACATCGCTGGATGGATACTCGATGCAGCCGCCCTTTACGAGCAGTGCCGCGCCAGGATCGACGCCCTGAGGAAGTGGGACGAATTGACCCACGGCGCGCGGTAGATCGCAGTCTTTGCCCCGCTGGAGAGAGCATCTCCGGCCCGACGCCCTCCGTCTGAGGGCGTTTCTTTTGATACCGCGCCACGCCTCATTCCGCATACAGCCCAGAAATTTCAAACTCCTGTGCTGTCCGAGGGTTGGTAACTCATCAAGGCTGCGGCAACACGGCTACACTCCGAAGCCATAACTGAGAATGCAGGGCCTGCTTTTCTGAGCATTTCCGACAACCTGGTAAAATATTCAATACCGAAATCAATATCTTCGGCACTAAGTGATTCACCGGCCGTGTTTTTTCTGTACACCTCAGCAGGAGAAACCGGGTTTTTATCCAGCTCAATTCGCCCGAGCCGTATGCAACGCGCCAAATCGCGCATGGTGTATCCCATAGGGCTGGTCTCCTGCCACGTTCCTATACCACATGGACCTCTCCTAAGGTTGAGGTCGCCCTCTTTGAGTTTTTCACCTTCAATTCTTGCTGCAACTTGCTCACGAGTATCTGCTTCGACAAATGCAATTAGATCAAGTAAATCCTCTTGGGACACTCCGCGAAGTGTTTCCCCGTGATGGAACATGATTCCATTACGATCGGCCCAATCCTTTAACAAACGCCTCAATCTAGATGTAGCTTCACGCATTCTCACCCTCCAAGAAATACCAAACACTGCCTGCCTTCTCCTTGACATCCTCCCCGGCCTGAAGGCCGGAGATTCCTACCACGCTACGCGTGGATCGCTCCATGCGTAGTTGTCTCGGTGGGTTCCTGGGCCGAGTGCGCATCCGCTATCCTTCCCCGCCCTGAACGGCGGGGCTTGCCACGCACCGGGTCGTCAAACGCCAGGCTGGAGAATCCGTGGTTCTGACCAGAATGGCGCGCACGGTGTCTTTCCCGGCCCCGGCGGAGCCGCAAAGCCCAACTAGCATCACTTATCATCCTCCGCCTCAAACTCTGCCAACCAGTCGTCATGCTGTGCAGCGTGAGTGCCTTGCGCAGTTGGCTCTGCGGGTTGCTTGGGCGGCTCTTGCGCGGCCTGCGGCTGCGGCGGCTGCGCCAAGATTTCGCCCGTCTCTGCATCCACCGTCACGAACGCATTGTCCTGCGGCAGCCCGAGCTCCGCGCGCTCGTCAGCCTCGATGGCGGTGGCAAGCTCAACGCTGATCGGCAACCACTTGAACAGGCGGCGAAGCACGGTCTTGAGCGCCATCGCCTCGAAATGCGTTACCCACGGGCCGCTCGTGTCAGCGCGCGATTGCGCGCGCACGGCCTCGACCTCGCGCCGAGACATCACATCAAACTGGATGCCACCGTCCTTGAGCTTGGCGACCGCGTACACGAAGCGCAGCTTGTCCGGCTGAACCCGGTTCGGGTTGTCGAAGTCGGGGATGTGCCTGAGATTGCTCTCAAGCCCGAACGACACCTCAAACGTGTCCCCCTCGTACACGGGGCGCGCTTCGATGCTGATGATCTGGCCGCTGCGGCGCGCCAAATCGATCATGCCGCGATAACCGACGATGAACTGCACTTCCATGACACCCTTCTTGCGGTTCTCAAAGGGCACCAGGTAGGCATGCCCGAGCGGCCCGCCAGGCTCCAGTCCAAGTTGCGCACAGGTCATGAGCGCGCCGAGAAAGCTAGCTTGATCGCAGCGCTCCAGCGCAGGGTTTTTCCGAACCTCAGTAAGCGCCACGCGCGCCAGCCGGTCTGCTGTGACGTGCTTTGGCAGCGCCAACGCCATTTGCGCCTTGACCTTGGGATCGTTCAGCAGCTTTGTGATGTCGTTGCTGTTGTTGCGTTTGGCTGGCGCTTGGCCCGTGACTGCTGCTTTGAGAGTAGTTGCCATGTCAAATCTCCTTGAGCAAAAACCGGCGGCTGCCGGGGGTTTCTGTGGTGTATGCGGCGATCACGTCAGCGGGCGCATGCACCGCTTCCGCGACCGCCTTCCAATCGGTACGGCGGGTCGGCCTTGCGGCCTTCCATGTCACCAGCGGCTGGCCATTGAGCGCCAGGATTGATCGCTCGCCGAGTGCCAACTTGATGCGCTCTGTCGCGGCCTCGTAATCGGCCTCGGCTTGCGCGATGCGAGCTTTGGCCTCGCGCGCGGCGTTGTATGCTGCCAGCAGCTCGTCGTTGGCCTCAATGGTCTCGCCGTTATCGGCTGGGAACAGACGCTCCACGTCTTTGGCCTTTGCAGGCTCCGGCGGTTGACGCGTGAGCACGTGGCGGCGCCAGAAATCATGTGCACGCTCCAGCATTGCGGTGATGGTCTCGTTGTCGCGATAGATGCGACGGATGACCATCCGCTGCCCGCCGATCAGGGCAGCAACATCGGCCCATGGCTGCCAGGTGATGCCCAGATACCACATCACCTGCGCCTGATGGTGCACCGGCACCGCGTCTTCATCGCCGTCGCGGCCCCACTCTCCAGCCTTGTAGGCGCTGGCGGTTTTGACCTCCAGCAAGCCCTGTGCGCCCAGCAGCGTGCCGCCATCATCTGACACGCGCACGCGGCTCCCTGGAGCAACTACGGCGCGGTCGATGTTGCCGAGTGCCCATTCGTGCGCCGGGTGGCGCAAGATGCGATTAACACGCTGCACTGCGCGCTCGGTGCGCGCGCTGTACTCGCGCGCCACCACATCTTCCAGCAGTGTACCCCACCGCACTGCCTCGGCATCGCCTAGGGCGTCCTCGATCTGGCCGGTCTTGTCCAGCCAGACGTCGACTGCTGTTTTCCACGGCGACAGCCCCAGAATGGCGGCTATGTCACTGCCGCCGATTCCCTTCTGCCTTTCGGCAAGCCATTGTTCACGGTTCATCGCTATGCCTCCTGTGTTTCGTTGGCAAGATGCCTTGCGGCCTCTTCGATTATTTCCGCGCGCCGCAGCATTCTCTGCGCTTTCTCGCGCATTTCTTGCGCAGAAAGCACAAGACTATCGGCGCAGCTCATTTTGTCTGACAGCAAGACGCTAACATCTATTCCGTCCTGCCTTATTCTGGCGTATGCACCAGATGCGCCTACAAACATCTGGATCTTCATGTGGCCCCCTAGAGAGTGATTCTGGCGAGTCGCCAGGCCATGCGAATGCCATAGCCGTGGCGCAAGTAGAAGATGAAATCGGACACGAACTTCTTCACAATGACCTCCTGATTGACGATTGCCGCACAACAAGCGCATCGTTGGGCAGCCCGAGCGCAGCCCATGCCAGCGCGCCAGCAACACGGCGGCGCTCAAGGTCGGTGTCGCACTCGATGCGCCAGCCCTCAAGGGCAAGAATGGCGAAATGCGCGCCGTCAAGCGGCACGCCGGACTTGGCGCGCAGCACCACTCCTAGCCCGTAGCTGGATAGGGGGTGCTGGTCGGTCCAGCGCAGGCGCTCGCGGCGTCCGGTTGGCGAAACAAGGCTGATCATAATGCACCTGACAGCCGCGCATACCGCTTCGCGTGCACCCTAACCTGGGCGCACTTGCGGCACATGCAGCCGGAGCGGTGACCGGTCACGGCCGCTACACTGCAGTTTATGGCCTTCAGAACCGCCTCTCGATCTTGAGAGGTGGACGAGGATTGGCGATTCTTCCCTTTCATTGCGGCTCCTTATGCTTTAGGACTGCAATTCCCGCATGCGCGAGCTCAAGGGCCGCAGCGGCAAATGCCGCCTCAGCGACCCAAGGTGCGCCGCGAGTGTCGTCGAGCAATTGATCGACAACATCCGCGGCTTTGGCGCGCATTGCCGCACATGCGGCCTCGAGTTCGTCGCCGCTGGCCGCAGCGATCTCCTGGCGGCAGGTGCGCATCAGCACCTGCAGAGCCGCCTCGGCGAGCTTGGTGCCGAGGTTTTCGATTTTTGCGGTGTTGATCATGGTTTCCTCCTAGCCCCAGACCCCCTGAGGCACGGGTGCAGCGGGATGCTGCTCAGCCAATCATCCCCATTTTTACTGGGGGGACGGCGGCACTTGCCACGGTCACCGCATACTGCACGAGCAGTTTTGGCCGCATTTCTTCGGTGATCGCGGTACGCTTTGTGGCCTTGCCGTCTTTGTAGCAGACGGCTTCATCGCCTTCACGGACCAGTTTCTGGCCCCCTACATAGGCGATCACCGCGCCTTCGGGGATTGCCCCCTCTCGGATGACCTTTTCGAGCACCTGTGGGTTATACCTGTACAGAGGCACAGACTGAGCGATGCTGTGGGCCTGTTTGATAAGCGCTTCAACTTCCATGATTCCCTCCTAGCCCCTGATCCCCCGAGGCGCGGGTTACAGCAACATGCTGTACGATTTGTACTATAATGCACACCAAGCATGATGTCAAGGGGTGCATCTATGAAATTTTTTTATAGCGTGGATAGTTTTGTTTTATGAGCATAGACAGCGACTTGCTTACCAAGCGCCGCCATCTGTGTTATGTTATGATCGTCATGTTAGACCAGTAGGAGCAAGCCATGCAAACATGTCTAAAAATCAAAGAGATACGCAAAGCCGCCGGTATGTCACAGGAGAAGCTCGGTGCCGCGTTGGGCCTCGACCAGAGCATCATCAGTAGGCTTGAGCGCGGGCAGCGCCCGATCACGCTAGAGCGCCTGTGCACCATCGCTGAGGCGCTCAACGTCTCGGTGCATGATCTGATCGAGGATCGGCGGTCATGATCATCAGATCACCTAGACCAGAAACGCACTTCTACGTGCTGGACAAGCGCATCAGCGAGGACAGGCGTCTCTCATGGGCAGCCCGTGGTCTGCTGATCTACATACTCGGCAAGCCAGACAACTGGCGCGTGTCGGTTGCCGCACTTGTTAACGAGGTAGCAGGCACGGAAAAGCCGACAGGCAGGGATGGAACATACGCCTTGCTTGAGGAGCTTATCAAGGCCGGCTATGTGCGCCGTGAGCAGCCACGAGGTAAGGACGGCAAGCTTGCCGACGTCACCTACATAGTGTTTGAGGCCCCGTCACCGCATACGGCTCAGCCGCATACGGCTCAGCCGGATACGGCTCAACCGCTTCCGGCAAATCCGACACTAACAAGTACTGAATATAGAACAAGGATTGATAATGAACCAAGGATTGAGAGTAATAAGCGCGCACGCGCGCGCGCATCAAAGCCGTCCGCCAGCCTCTCATGCCCGCCAGACGTTGACCAACAGGTCTTCGCCGACTGGCTTGCAGTGCGCAAGGCCAAGCGAGCAGGCCCCGTCACGCCGACAGTGCTCTCAGGCATCCGCGCCGAAGCAATGAAGGCTGGCATCAGCCTGCAAGACGCCATCGCGCATTGCTGCCTTGCCGGGTGGCAGGGCTTTAGGGCGGATTGGTATCTGTCCAAATCACCAAAGATGACCAACAACGTAAGGAGATCGATCCATGAAGAACGAGCAGAAGTCATTGCAACACTCACAGGCCGAAATCGACAACCGCAAACCGGCAGAATCATCGACATCACGCCAGATGCTTCCAGCGTCCTGGATTGAGCGCATCTTCCAACGACTGACGGCCTTCTACGGATCGCGATTCGCGGACATGTGGCGCGGCTGTGATCTTGATGCGGTGAAATCAATCTGGGCGCAAGAGCTCGCAGGATTCACGAAGGACGAGCTCGCAGCAGGAATCGCAGCATGTCGAAATTTGGAATGGCCGCCAACGCTGCCGACATTCATGAAGCTGTGCCGCCCAGCCTTGGACTACGAGCGCGCGTTTCTGGAGGCGGTCGAACAGATGCGCAAGCGCGAAACAGGCGATGATCGATGGAGCACGCCGGCGATCTATTGGGCCGCGGTAAAGCTCGGATCAGACCTCTCGGCCTACCCATACCAGTCGATCAAAGGCCGCTGGCAGGCCGCGCTCGATGAGGCAATCGAGGCCATCCGCACCGGCAAGCTGCCGGCAGAGGTGCCGAAGCGCCGTGAAGCACTCCCCGCCCCTGGTCAGTGCATCGTGCCACCCGAGGTGGCCAAGCAGCGGATTGCCGCTATCCGTGACATGCTGACCCGCAAAATGACCATGCAATAACCGATGTGCGGGATGAGACCTTGCGAGAAAGATGGATGCACGTGGTCAGAGACGTTCCGGCGGGAATGCGAAGCGCGGGAGGTGATGAAGTGGAAACGCGAGATGAGACAACGCTACTACGCCAGGGTGAAGGAATTCCGGGGGGAGAAGGAGGCGCAGGCGCTGATCGACGAGGCAAAACGGCAATGGTCATTGCACTCACGGCCGCCGGCTGGTTCTGGCTCTGCTACGCCGTTGGGATTGTTCTGATCGTGCTGTATGTGATGGAGTGAGCCATGGCAATGATTCAAATCCCGAAGTGCTTCAGCAGCAGGGAGCAGTACTCGCTCTGGGTTAATGCAGCACGATTAAACAGTCCCGGCGCAAGCGGGTATTGCGCCGACTGCACGCCAGAGTACCAGCGCGAAATGATCGAGCAGTGCCGATGCGAATGTCCGGATACGACGTTCCACATCGACGAGGACGGATTCGTTGCCGGAGTGCGGGTAGGCGCAAGGCCACCGAACAAGCGCGGGAGGCCTAAAAAGCGCGAAGGAGAGCAGCAATGCAGTGCATCCTAGCCATCGATCTAGGCACCACCACAGGCTGGGCGCTGCGCAGCCGTGACGGACACATCATCAGCGGCAGCGAGAGCTTCAAGCCGCAGCGCTTCGAGGGGGGCGGCATGCGCTTCCTGCGCTTCAAGCGCTGGCTCACCGAGATCAAGCAGTGCGCAGATGGGCTGGACGCGGTGTACTTTGAGGAGGTCCGCCGTCACGTCTCGACCGACGCAGCCCATGCTTACGGTGGCTTTCTGGCCACGCTCACGGTATGGTGTGAGCACCACAAGATACCGTACCAGGGCGTGCCAGTTGGTACGATAAAGCGGCACATGACCGGCAAAGGCAACGCCAGCAAGGACGCGATGATGGCAGCCGTCCGCGCGCTTGGGCATCGACCAGCTGATGATAATGAGGCCGATGCGCTGGCTCTGTTAGACTTGGTGGCAAAGCATCATGACCCGGACAATGGTTGAGCTATGCCTAGGCTGAGCAAAGAGACGTGGGCAGACGTCCGCGCAGAGCGGGAGGCGGGTGCGAGCTTCGGGGAGCTGGCATCCAAGTACGGCGTGGACAAGGCCGCCATCGTGCGTCGCGCAAAGGCCGAAGGGTGGGGAGACGGCCAAGACGTGGCCGAGGTCATCCGCCGCAAAGTCACCGAGAAGCTCACCGGTACGTCACCAACGGCGCCGGAGAAAAAGGCGGCTGCCATCGATGCCGCAGCAGATCGTGCGGCAGAGGTGGTTAGGCGGCACCAGGAGGAGACCAACGCCGCGCGCGAGCGGCTTTACGCAGGCCTCAAGGCGCACAAAGCGGCATTTACCAAGGACGAAAAGGTGCTGGCGTTTGAAGACCTCAAGGCCGCCAAGATCGCAGCCGAGGCGCTTGCCATCATCCAGCGCTTAGAGCGGATCAACTGGGGTCTAGACAGCGGGCAGCAGCAAGGCGATGTCGTGCTGCGTCACAACCTACGCATCGTTGGCGATAGCGATTGATGGCGCGATGGCGATAGACTTCCACCTAGATTATGACGGCACACGACCGCAGTACGAGTTCTGGCGTTCGCCGCACAAGTACCGGGCGTTTATTGGCGGCATTGGGTCTGGGAAAACATTCGCCGGCGCGATGGCAATCTTGCGCGAACCGCCGTCCGTTGGGATGGTGGTGGCCCCAACTTCTGACATGACCGAAGAGCCGTACAAGACACTCAAAAAAATCGCCGGCCCTCTAGTGCTGGACGAGAGGCGCGGCAAGGGAGACCGTTGGGTCCGCCTTAGGACCGGGCATGAGGCCTATTTCAGGAGCGCAGACAACCCGGATCGTTTGCGCGGCTATAACCTTGGATGGTTCTGGATAGACGAAGCAGCGCAACTGCCAAATGATGAGGCGTGGATGATCATGATCGGACGCCTGCGCTTAAAGCCTGGACGCGGATGGATCACCACAACACCGAAGGGATACAACTGGCTCTATCGACTGTTTGTGCAGCAGGCAACACCAGATATGACGATAGTGCGCGCTCCCACGCGCACAAATACGCTGCACGAAAACGCCGGATTTGTCGAGTCCGTCGCTAGCCAATACCACAGCCAGTTTGCAAAACAGGAGCTGGATGGCGAGTTCGTCAATATCGGGGCCGGACTGGTCAAGCCTGAAATGCTAGTCGATGCGCCATGCCCGCCAGGACTGCCCATTGTGCTTGGCGTTGACCTCGCCATCAGCGAGCGCGCCGGCGCGGACTACACCGCCATCGTGGCACTGGCGCGCGACCCGGAGACCGGCGTCGTGTACGTCAAGGAAGCCGAGCGCCACAGATGCGCGTTTAACGACGTGCTCCAGCGCATCAAGGCCGCAGCAGCGCGCCACAGCCCAATCCTGATCGCCATCGAGCAGACGCAATACCAGGCCGCCGTGGTGCAGGAGCTTCTGCGCACAACCCCGCTTCCGGTGCGCGGCATCAAGCCAGACAAGGACAAGCTGACACGCTTTCTGCCAGTGCTCACGCGCTACGAGCAGCGGATGGTGCGCCATGATCCGTCTGGTGTCCCGGCCTGGTTCCGCGACGAGCTGCTCTCCTTCCCAGAGGGCGAGCACGATGACGGCGTCGATGCGCTGGCCTATGCTTTTGCCGGTATGACATCGGCTATCGTAGGATACGGCTACGAGCCGGTCGGATCGCGCAGATGGTCTGGCAAGGCAGGCGATGCGACAGACTACTCACACAAGTGGGGTGATTACTGATGGACACTAAGACGCTCAAAACAGAGATCGCCGCCCCGGCATCGACCGGCTTACGCCAGGCTTGGACATGGCGGCCTCTGGCTAGCCTCACGCCAGCGCAGGTGGCGGAAATCCTGCGCCGCGCGGCCATGGGCGATGCGTACGACTTCCTGATCGCCGCCGCCGACATCGAGGAAAAAGACCTGCACTACCGCGCCGTGCTCCAGACCCGCAAGCTGGCGGTGGCTGGCCTGCCGTGGGATGTGCAGCCAGCGGATGAGTCGCGCGCCGCGAAAAAGGCCGCCAACTTGGCGCGCCAGGTACTCGAAGCCATCGACCTGCCCGATCTGCTGGCGCAGATGCTCGATGCGATCTCCAAGGGCTACGCGGTGGCAGAGATCGTCTGGCAGACAGACGGCCCAACCTGGGTTCCATCCGCCATCCTGCCGCGCGAAGCGCACTGGTTCCGATTCGACCGCGAGACCGGACGCGAACTGCGTCTCGATGATGGCTCGCCTGATGGTCAGAAGTTGCCGCCGTACAAGTTCCTCTGCCACACCCCCAAGATCATGGCCGGGATTCCGCTCATGGGCGGGTTAGCACGCTCGGCCCTGTGGGCCTGGGTGTTCAAGTCCTACGCCCTGCGCGACTGGGCGGCCTTCGCCGAACTCTACGGCCAGCCGATCCGGGTGGGCAAATACGGGCCGGCAGCAACGCGCGAGGATATCGCGGTGCTCAAGCGCGCGGTGTTTGAGCTAGGTTCGGATGCCGGGGCAGTGATCCCGGAGTCAATGGCGCTGGAGATCGTCGAGAGCGGTGCCAAGAGCGCATCGGCCGATCTCTACCAGCGTCTGATCGAATACCTCGACCGCCAGGTGAGCAAGGCGGTGCTTGGGCAGACCCTCACCACCGACCAGGGGGCTAGCGGGAGCCTGGCGCAGGCCAAGGTGCACAACGAGGTGCGCGCCGACCTGATACGGGCAGATGCCCGCGCGCTCGCATCCACCCTCACAGGCGACCTGATCTCGCCGCTGATCGCGCTCAATATGCCAGAGGCACCCCTGCCGCGCCTCACGCTGATGGTAGAGGAGCCGGAGGACATGGCCGCGCTGGCCGACCAGCTCGCCAAGCTGGTGCCGCTTGGCGTGCCCATCCCGCAAGCCTGGGTGCGCGAGAAGTGGGGCATCCCGGAGGCTGCGCCGGATGAGCCGGTGCTGGGCACGCCTGCCATGCCGCCCGCGCCGGACACCACCGGTCAGACCGAGCAGGCCGCGCATGCTACTGCTGCCGCCGCCACCGATCCGACGCCCATTGACCCGCAGACCGACCGCATGGAGCAAGAGGCCGCGCCCGCCTGGGGCCAGATCATGGACACGATCAAGCGCATCGTGGCTGAGGCGCAGGGCCTGGAGCAATTACGCGATGCACTACTGGCAGCCTACGGCGATCTGCCAACCGACCGGCTCACCGAGATCATGGCGATGGGCTTTGCCGCTGCCGATCTCGCTGGGCGCTTTGACGTGCGGCAGGAGTCGGCCAAATGAGCGACGACGCCGACCGCGCAGACCGACTGATCGAGGCAGTGCTGCAAGATGCGCTGGCCGCCGCGCGCAGTACCCGTGGGCCCGAAACCACAGGGTATTGTCTGTGGTGCGAGGAGCCGCTGGCGGAAGGTCGCCGCTGGTGCAGCATTGAGTGTCGCGAGGAATGGGAGCGCCACCATGCCGCAGCCAGCCGCCGCTGATCCGCAGCTTGCCTTCATCTTCCGTCGCCCGTTTGCTGAGCAGGTGGCGTTTTTCCGGGGCAAGCTGGGCAACCTCGTCCCGACAAAGAGATGGGACGACATCTGGAAATCTGCCCACGACCGCGCCTTCATGGTGGCGGGCGCGGCCAAGGCCGACCTGCTGGCCGATCTGGCCGACGCCGTGGACAAGGCCATCAGCGAGGGCGAGACGCTTGACACTTTCCGCAAGCGCTTCTTCGCCGCAGTGGAGAAGGGCGACTGGCACGGCTGGACTGGCGAAGCGACGGAAGCAGGCCGCGCGTGGAGAACCCGCATCATCTATCAGACCAATCTGGCCACGAGCTATGCCGCCGGGCGGCTGGCGCAGTTGCGCGATGCCGGCTTCCGCTACTGGGTCTATCGGCACTCTGGGGCTGAGCATCCGCGCTTGCAGCACCTGGCCTGGGACGGGCTGACGCTGCCAGCCAACCATCCGTTTTGGCAGACGCACTATCCGCCAAATGGTTTCGGCTGCGGATGCCGTGTGGTCGGTGCCGACGGGCCAGAGTCGGCGAAGCTCTTGGGAGGCAAGCCCGGCTACACCGAGCCGCCCGATGGCTGGGACGACATCGATCCCGATACCGGCGAGCAGGCGGGCATCGACAAGGGCTGGGGGTACATGCCGGGAGCGACATCCGATCTGGTGCGGGAGATCGAGCGCAAGGCGGCCAAACTGCCGACGCCGCTTGGCGATGCACTACGCGCAGACATCAGGAGGGCAGAATGATCAGCATCGAAGTCGACGACCGCGAAGTGCGCCAGGCGCTCGAAGACCTGCGCCGCCGTACGTCGAATATGAAGCAGGCCATGCACACCATCGGCCAGGCACTGACAGAAGGCAGCCGGGATCGCATCCTCTCGGGTCGCGACTGGACAGGTCAACCATTCGCGCCAAACAGCCCTGCCACGCTGGCGCGCAAAAAGGGCAACAAGCCACTGATCGATGAGAAAACCTTCGTCACCAGCCGTCTGCACTACGAAGCCGACGCCGACAGCGTGACCGTTAGCTCCTCCGCTGTGCAGGCTGCCGTGCTCCAGTTCGGGGCCAAAAAGGGGGCCTTCGGCGCGACCAAGCGCGGAGCCAAGATACCCTGGGGCGACATTCCGGCGCGGCGATACTTCCCCGTCACCAAGGACGGCCAGATCGACGACGCGGCCCGCTCGCTGATCCTCGACGCCATCCGCGCGCATTTGGCAGATGACCGATGATGTCGCACACCTCCCTCATACACGCAGCCGCTGGCCATCCGGCCCACGGCCTTGAGACGACGCTGGCCACCAGCGGCGTGTGCGCCACCTGTGGCGCATCGATCGACGCGGGGGTGCCGATCTCCGCCATTGAGACGCCAACCACGTCCAGTCATGCCGATCTTTTTCGCTTCGGCGGGCGGTACGTTTGCGGCGCATGCGCATGGCTGTTTGGCGCGGGCAAAGGTAGGCCGGGCAACTTCGCCGCCACCCCGCAGCGCCTGGAGTACACCGTCATCAGTCTAGAGTCAGTCGTGGAGGACAAACGACCGTGGCTGACCGTGCTTCGCGAGCTGGCCGGGATGACCGCAGACACGCCGGTGACTGGCGTCATGACCACCGATGTCAAGCCTCGCTTGTGGCACCGCTGTCGTCTCGCGACGATAGGACGCTTTGGTCTGTACGTGCACGCGCCCGAGTACGACGTGAGCGAGTGGTGCGATTTCGACCTGCGGGCATGCCTGGCCGTGATCGATCTGATGCTCGCGCCCCTGCGCGCGGGCTTTGCCAAGGCCAGCGTGTACCACGGCCTGCTGCGCGACTACACACGCGCCAGCCGCGATCTGCCGCAGGTCATGGCATGGGACGCGGCGCTGGCCCCTCACCGCCAGCAGCCGCACTTTTTGCCCGCGTTGATCGCCGCGGGCGTTACCAAAGGGGAAAAGACCGATGGCAAATCCGCTGCAAGACCTTTTGTCCACGCTCAGCCCGCCGCAGCAGGCGGCGATCCGGCTGATCAAACTCAGCCTCGACTGTTTCAATAACGCCGACGGCACCGGCCTTTTCGCCGGTGTCGAGCGCTACAACGTGCTGGCCGGGCGCGTCGAAATCTGCGCCGTGCAAGCGGACAGCCTGCCGCGATTCTGGGCGCTGCTGCTGCGCCGGATGCAGTGGCCCGTCCCGCCGAAGGGGGCGGATGCGACGATCCTGGAGGCCATTAGTGCGCCCGACGCGTACGAGGTGCTGCGCGTGCTGGCGACCGAGACGGCCAGTGTCATCACCCTGGCGCGCATGGCGCATGACCAAGATAAAGCATCGCGGCGCGCGCTGCGGCAAGCCGTTGACCAGGAGACGGGCGAAATTGCCGACTTCGGCGACCAATCCTTGGAGGGCATCCTATGAAGTACCAAATCCTGCTGCAAGCCGTCACGCCCATCAGCCACGGCGACACCGTGACCGGCGTGGACAACCAGACCAACACCCGCATCTTCATGCGCCAGGGCATGCTGATCGATGGCAAGCCCGCGCGCGTGCCGTCCATCTCGGAAAACGCCCTGCGCAGCGTGATATTTCGCTACCCGCTGCACGACCACCTGCTGCGAGCTTTGGAGATCGAGCGCGGGCAGCTGCCGCAGTCGGTCGTCAACTTGCTCTTCTCCGGCGGCAGCATGGCAAGTGGCGCTAAAGCCCCGACCAACGAGATCGAGCTTGGACACAAGGTCAAGCAGCTCTATCCGTCCATCGACCTGCTGGGCGGCGCTGTCGACGCCTTTATCCTGCCGCGCTCTCGCATGCGCCTGGCGGCGTGGCTGGTGGCGCGCGAATACCTGCCTGCGCTGCGTTTGGTGGCCCCGGAGCTTGCCGACGATGCCGCTAGCGTGTCGGCCTACGACATGCTCACGGAAGAGACGCGCACGCGCGGCACCGGCAGCGAGTCGAGCGGCAACCAAATGCTCTACACCTACGAGACGCTGGCCGCTGGCGCCAAGCTGCTGCTGGAGGTGAGCCTGGACCCCCACACGCCGACTGCTACAGCGGCCGCGGTCGCTCATGCGCTGGCCTGCTGGGACGGCTACATCGGCGGGCAAGGGCGGCAAGGGCGCGGGCGCATGGAGGTTGTGCGCGCCTCTCTTGGTGGCGCAGACGCCTATCTCGCGCATCTCGAGACGCACCGTGACGCAATGCGCGACGGGCTGGTGACGGGCAAGCTGGGCACGGAGCGGGTGCTATGCCAGTAGATTGGACGCGCATCGGCCCGCTGCCGCAGGTATCGCCGTGGCGGCACGGGCAGCGAACGCTCACCTGGGAGCAGCGCCGCGACCAATACGCGTCCCTACCAAAGACTGGGCTGACGATCATCGCGGAGCTCGCGACGCCGCTGATCCATGCCGAGCGCAATATGACGCACCTGGACGGCATCCTGTCGAGCGCGGCCATCACCGACCACCCCGCACCGAGCAAGTGGGACAAGGTGGCCATCGTCCCGCTGCCGATCGACCTGCTGTGGGTCAGCCCACGCGGCCTGCCGCTATGGGCCTGCACGCCGCTGATGGTGTCAGACGATGCTGTGACCAGCCACGAGTACTGGCACAAACGCTACCCGACCGACCGGGCCGACTTCGGCGCCAAGCTGAGCGCCAACACATCGTCAGGCCGTTGGCGCGAGTACAGGATGCCGGTGGCGGCACAGTCTGCATCACGACTTGTGGCACTCGCCATCGGACACGCGGCAGAGGTGCAGCGCCTGCTCGATGGCATCACGCACATCGGCAAAAAGGGCAGCATGGGCTATGGCCGCGTACTGCGCTGGTCGGTAGTCGAGACGGCAGGCGTGACGCCCGATGACATCCTGTCACGCCGCCCGGTGCCGGTCGCATCCCGGCTACGACAGGGCGACCCAGTGCCTGCGCGCGGCTGGACGCCGCCCTACTGGTACGCACCGCACTGGGAGGACTGCGTAGGATGACGCCGATGCAGCGCGCGACCTATCTTGCCCACTGGCGCACCAATGCCATGCAGCGGCGCGTGTCTGAGGCGCGCGCTGTCCTTGAGCGCGCATCCGCCCTTGGGCGCGTGTCGGTCAGCATGTCGTGGGGCAAGGACAGCGTGGTGGCGGGGCATCTTGCGCTGCAGTGCCTGCCGCCGCCAGTTGCCATGCTGCACATCGCCAGCAGCTACCGGCTGCCAGGCTTTGAGCGCGTGCAAGCGTACTTTGCTGCACGTGCAAACCTGCACATCATCGAGCCGCGAAGGACCCTGCAAGAGACCATCGAGTGGCTGCGCGAGGTCGGGCTGCCGCACGAGCGCACGGCGGCACAGCAGCGGGCGGTCGTCAAGGCGATCAAGAAAGACGTCGGCACCGCATGGTGCATTGAGCACGGCTTTGGTGTGCAGGTGATGGGCATACGGGCGGATGAGAGCAAAGCGCGCCGGGTGTTTTTGCGCGCAAGGGGATTGATCTACGACGCGCACGGTATCAAGTTTGCCTGCCCGCTTGCCTGGTGGACTGCAAAGGACGTGTGGGCGTATATCGTCGCCCACGACCTGCCGTATCACCCGCTCTACGACTGTGAGACGCATGGACAGACGCGCGAGACGCTGCGCAACACCGGATGGCTCTCCACTGACGGCGCGGAGCACGGCCGGATCGTGTGGCTGCGCGAGCACTACCCGGAGCAGTACGCCATGCTGGCGTGTCACTTCGGGCAGGTGAGGGCTTATACATAACTGGCTTGCCAAATCAATATCCGTGTGCTATACGGCGGCCAGGAAACAGGACACGATATGACCTACGGCCCCCAGACCATTGCCGTCGCCCATGCCGCAGCCCACGCGGAGCTTATGCTCGCGCGCAACGCCGTTTACTTGTCGCTCCTCCCTGACGCCGACGAGGCGTCCTTCACCCCGCCGGAGTGGGTCCACCTCATTCCGGCGGGGACTTTCTCCGGTAGAGACGGGCAAGGGCCGTACACGCTGGACGCTCAAGCTGTTATAGACGCCTTCGCCGGCAACGGCGCGGACCTGCCCATCGACTACGACCATCAGTCGCTCACCGCCAAGGACAAGGCCGGCCCAGTGCCCGCCGCCGGTTGGATCAAGGAGCTACAGGCTCGCGCGGACGGCATTTGGGCGCGGGTGGAGTGGACGCCGCGCGCCATCGAGCTGCTCGCGCACAAGGAATACCGCTACCTCTCGCCGGTGTTTCGCTACCGCGCCAAGGACGGCCGCGTGGTGGCGCTTTCCGGCGCGGGACTGACCCACAACCCCAATCTCTATCTGCAAGCCGCAGCCTCACGAAAGGAGACCCCTACTATGACCATCCCAGAAAAGCTCGCCGCCCTGCTGGGCGTGCCTGCCGACTGCACCGAGGACGAGGCCGTCGCTGCCTGCCAGCGCCTGCTCGACAAGATCGAGGCGGCCGAGGCGGCCCATGCCCGCCAGCCCGACCCGGCACAGTACGTGCCGGTGGCCCTGCACAAGCAGGTATCCGATCAGCTCGCCGCGCTTCAGGCCGACCTAGCCCGCCGAGAGGCCGAGGCTGCGGTGGAAGCAGCCATGAGCGCGCGCAAGGTCAGCCCCGGCATGAAGGAGTGGGCGCTGGCCTACGCCAGCCGTGACATCGATGGCTTCAAGGCCTTCGCCGCCGCCGCGCCGGAGATCGTGTCCGCATCCGAGACCAAGCCATCCGCGCACAGCGTGGGCGGCGTGATCCTCACCGACGAGGATCGTATTGCCGCCAAGCTGCTCGGCATGACCGAGGAGGCGTTCGCGCAAGCCAAACAACAGTTGACCACCAAGGAGTAATCAGACATGGCCATCATCACCCCCGCCCTCATCACCAGCCTGCGCACGGGCTTTTCCAAAGCGTTTCAGGATGCGCTGACCGCCACGCCCACTGACTGGGCCAAGGTCGCCACGCGCGTGCCGTCGTCTTCGGCCAGCAACACCTACGGCTGGTTGGGCCAGTTCCCCACCTTGCGCGAGTGGGTGGGCGACCGCGTGCTCAAGGACATGGCGGCGCAGGCGTACCAGATCCAGAACCGGCTCTATGAGGGCACGGTCGCGGTCAAGCGCACCGACATCGAAGACGACAACGTCGGCATCTACACCCCGCTGTTTGCCGAGATGGGCCGCGCCGCCGCCACCCACCCCGACCAGCTCGTCTTCGGCCTGCTCAAGACCGCGCACACGGTCAACTGCTACGACGGGCAGTTCTTCTTCGACACCGACCACCCGGTCTATCCCAATGTGGACGGGACTGGCACGGCAACCCAGGTGTCCAACGTGCAGGCAGGCACCGGCGCTGCCTGGTATCTGCTCGACACCAGCCGCGCGCTCAAGCCGCTGATCTTCCAGGAGCGCACCACGCCGGAGCTGGAGGCGCTGACCTCCACCCAGGATGAGGCGGTGTTCATGCGCGACGAGTACCGCTATGGCATCCGCTACCGGTGCAATGCCGGCCTGGGCTTCTGGCAGATGGCGTTCAAGAGCCAGGCGACGCTCGATGCGACCAACTTCAACGCCGCGATGTCCGCGATGATGAGCCTCAAGGCCGACGGCGGTCGCCCGCTTGGCATCAAGCCGACCGTGCTGGTAGTGCCTCCCGCGCTGCGCGCCAACGCCATCGAGATCGTCAAAAACGAGCGCCTGGCCAACGGCGCGTCCAACCCCAACTTTGGCGTGGTCGATCTGATCGTCTCGCCGTGGCTGGTGTGATATGGGCATGCTGGCTCTCACCAATAGCGGCGACGTAAGAGACGTGCGCTGCAGCCCGGAAGGGCTGCTGCGCGTGTCCTTTGCGCCGCCTATCGAGTTGTTCTATGACATCGGCGCGCTTGCAGCCAACACGACGGTCTTCACGCCGGCCATCGACCTTGGGCCTGCCGAGTCGCGGCAGCATACGCTAGTGCTGGCCATCAAACGAGGGGTGGCCAGCGCTGGAGAGGCTTTTTCCGTCGAGTCGTCGCTGGATGGGGCTGATTGGTTCATCACTACCAATGCTTCGGGGGCCACGAGTTCGTCATATTCCACCGTCTCCGGCATACACATGCATAGCCAGGCCAGGCCATTCGGTCGCTACGTGCGTCTGCGCTACACAAACGGCAGCACGGCTCAGACCGCGCTCAAGCTGCTCCTGACCGCGATTGCCGGGGTGTGACATGCGCACGATGCCATTGCCCATGCCGAGCGATCTGGACGCCGTGGCGGTAGAGATCACGGCGGACGGCCAGGCCATCGTGTACGAGCCCGGCGACGAACTGCCAGCGCATCTGGTCGTACCGCCAGCGCCGGTCATCCGGACGCTCACGCCAGGCGAGTTCCGCGACCGTTTCACGCCAGCCGAGCAGGCGGCGTTTGCCGCGCTGGCCTTCGGTGGCGACGTCCACGCGCAGGCACTCCTGATCAAGCTGTCCACCAGCCTGGAGGTGGATCTGGACTCGCCGACGGTGGCCGCCGGGCTGGACTACCTGGTGAGCAAAAGCGTCATCAACGCGGCGCGCAAGGCGGAGATACTGGGATAGGGGGATGGACATGGCAAAAGCAAAGACGGCCAACCCGGTGCTCGAAGGCGTGGTGGATGTTCCACCCGCAGCCGCGCGCGTGCGGCTGTCCGTGCGCACTGTTGCTGAGCATGGCGAGATGACGCGCTACCGCGCCGGCCTGGGCCCCTTCCGGCGCGAGCCGGTGGTGGTAGAGGTCTTGCCATGGCAGGCCGAGGCGCTCAAGGCCGACCCCATGCTGCACGTCGAGCAGGGCTGATCCATGACCTACGCGACGCAGGCCGACCTGGAAGACCGCTTCGGTGTCGATGAGCTCACACAGCTTACCGACAGGGTTGGCGCTGGCGTTCCTGACGCAGCAATCGTGGCGCGCGCGCTGGCCGATGCAGACGCGGAGATCGACGGCTATCTCGCCAGCCGCTACGCCCTGCCGCTGGCCACCGTGCCGCCGATGCTGGCCCGCATTGCCTGCGACATTGCCCGCTACCGGCTCTGGGAGGACCGCGCCTCGGAAGAGGTGCGCCTGCGCTACGAGGATGCGCGCCGAATGCTCGAATCGATTGCTAAGGGCATGGTATCGCTGGGCTTGCCGGAGGCGTCAGCCGCCCCGGCGCTGGCCAAGGTGAGCCTGGGCAATGCCCGCGTGATGACCCGGGGCGGGACGGGGGGCTACTGATGCTGGAACTCGAACCCCTGATCCGCCAACGTCTCATCGATACCGTGCCTGCGCTTGCCGGTGTGCATGGTGTGGTGTCGCTGGGCATCGAGGACGTGGGCGGCAAAAAGCTGCCCGCCGCCTTCGTCGTCAGCGACGGCCATCAGGTGCTGGAGGTGACGGCACACGGCAAAGCCGCGCGCATCGCGTCCCGCTGGCTGGTGGTAGTGGCGGTGCGCAATGTGCAGCAGGCCGCGCAGGGCGAGGCCGCCAGGGCGGATGCCGCCGATCTGGTGCAGGCCTGCATGCAAGCCCTCATGGGTTGGCAGCCCCGCGCCGGGGCGCAGACCATGCAACCCGTCACCCCGCCAGCGCCCATCTACCAGGATGGCCTGCTGCTCTATCCGCTGGCCTTCGAGGTCGGCGAAGTCATCCAAGGAGCCGTAACGTGATCGTGACATTGCTCAAACCACACACCGACGCCGGGCGCGAATACCAGCCCGGCGAACTGCTCGACGTGGATGAGGCTACCGCCCGCTGGCTGATCGAGCACGGCGTGGCCGAAGCCGCGCCGGAACCCAAGCCCAACAAACCCACCA
>Ga0308417_1000430_pt1 | contig 31030 bp, 22 predicted proteins | sample HotsprSampleOS65_FD_203528 | JGI IMG/M metagenome (GOLD analysis project Ga0308417, IMG submission 203528) | Hot spring phototrophic mat microbial communities from Octopus Spring, Yellowstone National Park, Wyoming, United States - 20090730_OS65 ...
GTTGCAAGCTGTTCAGATCACACCATTGTGCCAGGAGGCCTTCGCTCGCGCTAGCGCCATAAAGCGCGCTGTGACAATGACTTACGAACAATCTTAAGTTGATGGCATTGGGCGTCTCGCCCGTGCCCAACGACGTAGCGCTTTCAACCGTAACACGCGTAACACGAGGGTCCTCGCCCGTGCCCCCAACTTTTGCGGGCGGGCGGCTTGCGTCTGCGCTTCAGCGTGTGCCGCGGCCATCTTGGCTCCATCCGACGCAGAAACTGTCACGCGCCCGTGACGACACGCGGGCACCATGACAGTTTCCCTCATCGGCCCGCTTCGACTATGCTTTAGCCGCTACTGCCCATGAAATACGCCATCATCATTCCCGACGGAGCGGCCGACGAACCGCTGGCGGAGCTGGGCGGCAGGACGCCCCTGGAGGCCGCCTATACGCCCAACATGGACCGCATCGCCATCGACGGACGCCAGGGCACTGTCCGCACCATTCCCGACGGTTTTGAGAGCGGCAGCGACGTGGCCATCATGTGCCTGCTGGGCTACGCCCCGGCCAGGTACCACACCGGCCGCGCCCCGCTGGAGGCGGCTGCCCGCCGCATCCGTCTGTCGGCCAGCGACTGGGTTTTCCGCTGCAACCTGGTGACCGTCGTCGACGGGATCATGAAGGACCACTCGGCCGGCGGCATCGGCGACGCGGAGGCGCGCGTTCTCATCGAGCTGCTGGCCTCATCGGTTGCGCTGCCCGGTCTGGAGTTTCACTGCGGCGTCAGCTATCGCAATCTGCTGGTCTGCCGCGGCGGGCAGCAATTCGACCTGACGACCACCCCGCCCCACGAGATACCCGATCAGCCGGTGGCGCCTCACCTGCCCCGCGGCGCCGGAGCCGAAATCCTGCGGCGAATCATGGACCAGTCGGCCGAGCTGTTCGCCGACCACGAGATCAACCAGGTGAGGCGCGAGACGGGTCTGAACCCGGCCACGCAGGTGTGGTTCTGGGGGCAGGGTCACGCCCCCAGCATGCCCAGCTTCGTGGAGCGCTATCAGGTGGCGCGCGGTGCCATGATCACCGGCGTCGACCTGCTGCGCGGCCTGGCCGTGCTGCTGGGCTGGGACGTGATCGAAGTGCCGGGCATGACCAGCTTCCACGACACCGACTATGCCGGACAGGGTCTCTCGACGGCGGCCGCGCTGGATGACTACGACCTGGTGGTGTCGCACGTGGAGTCGCCTGACGAGGCCTCGCACCAGGCCGACGCCCCGACGAAGGTGGCGGCGATCGAGCACATCGATCGCTACATCGTCGGGCCGGTGCTCGAGAAGCTGCGGACGTTTCCCGAATGGCGCATTCTGGTACTGCCCGATCACCAGACCCTGATCGGCACGCGCAAACACGGCTACGGTCCGGCGCCCTTCGCGATGGCCGGCACGCGCGTGCGCAGCCTGGTGCGCGGCCCTTATTGCGAGAAGAACGCGCAGGCGAGCGACCTGCACATCGAACGTGGCGAGGAGCTGATGGAGTATTTCCTGCGCGGGGGTAACCTGTAGGATTTATCGCTGGCCGGCGTGTCGGGTGGTGCGCGGCTGGTGGTTGGGTTGGTGGTCCGGCAGTCAGGGGCGGGGCGGGGGTATCGACCGGCTCAGGGCGGAGGCGGCGATCTGGAAGAAGGGATTCGGGGGGAGGTCGGTTGCGTGTGGCAGGCTCTGCACCCGTCGCTCGTTTTATTTGCTATTGGGCCCACCGGAAGTATAATTGCAGTAAATTGTCGTCCTCGGAGGCGTCGCTTATGCAGCGGAGATCCGCGCGGACGCAACCGCTTCAAGGGTCTGCGCGGGAAAGGGGAGTGTACGCCCGTCGTTCGATGAGCACGCCCCGCCCCGCCGTGGCCGAGGCGCTGGAGGGGCGGTTGCTCCTGGCCGTCACGGGGACGATACCGATCCTGATGATCGTGGTGGAGGGCGGGCCGGGCGAAGAACACGCGTTGAACCCGGACCACGACGTCGCCCATTTCCGCGGCCTGCTCAACGGCTCCGGAGGCCAGGGGGCGCCCACCCAGGTGGCCCGGATCAACTTCTCGGATGTGCCGCCGCCGGGCATGCGCGGGCACTTCGGCGGCGACAGCATCTTTCCGCGAAGCGCCGGCGACAACTTCGCCTTGCGGGCCACGGCGACGATCAACGTGCAGAGCTGGCAGGCCGGCCTCTGGACCTTCGGCATCAACAGCGACGATGGCGCGCGGCTGAAACTCGACGGGGCGACGATCATCTCGGACAATGCGACGCACCCCGCCCAGGACCATTTTGCCACGGTATACCTGTCGGCCGGACCGCATACGCTGGAACTGGTCTACTTCGAGTATCTGGTCGACTCGACGCTGGAACTGTTCGCGGCGCCGGGGGCATACGCCAGTTTCGGCCCGCAGTTCACGCTGGTGGGAGAGGGAGGGGCACTGGGAACGCTGTCGAACGGGTTCACGATCGTCCAACGCCAATCGACCGTGCCCATCGACAGCCTGGCCGATGCCGATGCCCTGCTGGCCCAGCCGTTCCACAATCTGGTGGACTTCATCAAGGAGAACTCCAACGGCAAGCTGACGCTGGCGCCGGCCATTCTGGGCGAGCAGCTCGATGACACGGGGGGCGACCACGTTTACGACGGCGTGGTGGGGCCCTACACGTTTCCAACCTACGAGACAAACGCGCCGAGCAAGCGCCGACTGGCGATGCAGCTCGCCGATGCCGACTTCAACTTCAGCGTTTACGACACGAACAAAAACAAGAGACTGGAGCCCAGCGAGCTGTTGATTGTGATGGCCGGCTCGGACGTGAACGGCAACGAGCACTGGTGGGACCTGCGGGCCTACGAGGACTTCAACCCCGGCTCGTTCTACCGCGTGACGCAGACCGACGCGGCATCGGGGCGGGACTTTTTCGTCGTACGCGGCACCCTCAAGAGCAACGGCCAGACCGCGGATTACCAGAACCGTTACTACGCCCATCCCAACGGCCCCTACGACTACTGGACCGAGGCGCAGGCCCGCGCCCACGTGACCGGCCTTCCGAACGACAAGTTCCATCGTTACGTATCCGGCGGCAATTGCCGCTGGCTGGACCAGACCATCACGGTGGATGGGATCACGGTCGAGGGTACGTCCGATCCCAACGGCACGTGGGCCTATTGGGTAGCCGGCGTCGGCGACTGGACGGAGTGGATCACCTACGCCCACGAGCTCAGTCACCTGCTGGACTATTACCAGGTGGTGGACCTCTACAACCTTCCTGCCAGGTCCGGGACATATCAGTACGCCACCATGGATGCGACGCTGTTCGAGTCGGGCAGCTATCACCATGACCCCTACACGAAGCAGCGCCTGGGCTGGGTGACGCCGACGGTCTTCAGCACGGCCGGGTGGTACACGCTCAGCGATGTCGAGACGACCGGCCAGGTGTTCCGGGTTCAGCGCAACGCGACGGAGTATTTCCTGATCGAGAATCGCTGGTGGGGGACGAGCTATGACGCCCCGACCACCGCGAACGACGGCATCCCCGGCATGGCCGGTTCGTACGACGGGACGCTCATCACGGCTCCCGGTCTGCCCGACCAGGGGTTGGCCATCTGGCATGTGCTCGAGACCCAGTTTCCCGCGGGCGTATTTCTGGACAAGGAGGACATCGGCAACGATGCCAACCGCAACGACGATCTGCTGGGCCCGGGCGAGAGCTTCATGGCGGTGGGCGCCACCAATTCGGCCTGGGCCGACGGGACGGTCAGCGACATCGTCATCAGCGGCGTGACCCAGTTGGGCAAGAGCGTGACCTTCCGCCTGGACTTCACAGGCGTGCCCCGCGACAGCTATGAGCCCAACGATTCGCTGGAGTTCGCCAGCAACCTGGGCACCGGCGACAAGACCATCAACAACCTGACGGTGCACCGCGGGAACACAGACTGGTTCAAATGGATCGCGCCGGCCACCGGCTCGGTGACGGTCGACCTCTCGTTCACACACAGCCTGGGCGACGTGGATGCGGTCCTCTACGAACAGGACCAGGCCCATCCGATCGCATATGGCACGAGCTCAACCGACAATGAGCACATGGTGGCGGCCGTTGTCGCGGGGCGGAATTACTACCTGAAGGTCTACGGCTATGGCAATAGCGTCAACCCGGATTATGACCTTGCCATCGACGGGCCGGCCATTCCGGGAGACCGCTTCGAGCCCAATGATTCGCTGGGATGGGCCTGGAACCTGGGCGTGGGGCCCAAGCTCGAGGAACACCTGAGCATTCACGCGACAAACAACGCCGACTGTTACGCCTGGACGGCCACGACAAACGGCGAGGTGCATGTGGCCCTCGCGTTCAACCACAGCCTGGGCGACGTCGACATGGAGATGTACTGGGATGACCAGGTGGGCCAGGGATACCAGTTCCTCCAGTCATCAACGTCCGCACAGGATCACGAAGACATCTGGCAACTCGTGGAGGCAGGAGAGAACTATCTCATCCGCGTGTACGGATACAACGGGGCCACGAACCCGGACTACGCCCTGAGCATCACGGGCACGCCCACCACGATTGCCGCGGACAGCTATGAACCCAACGGCAGCAGGGAGTTCGCCTCGCGCCTGGGCACGGGCGACCACACGCTGACGAATCTCACCATCCACACCGCCGGGGACAGCGACTATTACCGCTGGACCGCGCCGGCGGCCGGTGTTCTCAACGTCGATGCGCTCTTCCAGCACGCCATCGGCGACCTGGACCTGGAGGTCTACGACACCGACCAGCCCGGCGCCACTCCCGCGGCCGCCTCACGGTCCGCCGATGACAATGAGCATGTGGCGCTGGCGGTCGACCAGGGACACACCTATTTCATCCGAGTGTTCGGCTTCAACGGTGCGCTGCACCATTCCTACAGCCTCGTGATCGACGGGCCGGACGTGCCGGCGGACCGGTTCGAGCCCAACGACAGTTGGACGGCGGCATTCAACTTCGGCGTCGGCAACCGCGTCGAGCAGGGCATGACCATCCACTCGGCAGGCGGCGCAGACTGGTATCGATGGGTGGGCGCGGAAGGCGGGCTGCTCGATGTCGCCCTGTTTTTCACCCATGCCGACGGCGACCTGGATCTGGCGCTCTACCGCTACAGCGGCGGCTCGCTGACCTGGGTGGCCGGCTCCAGCGGAGTCGTGGACAACGAACACATTCAGGACATCGCCGTCCTGGCCGGCGAGGTGTACTACCTCCGCGTCTACGGATATGGCAGCGCCAGGCACTTTGACTATGATCTGTCGATCAGCGGCCCGGCCATTCCGCCCGACCGTTTTGAGTTCAACGATCTGTTCTGGCCGCCATGGTTTGTGGGGGCCGACCTGGGTAGCGGCGACCGCGTCGAGGCGGGCCTCAGCATCCATGCCTCGCTGGGTCTGGACTGGTACCGGTGGGTGGCGCCGGACGAGGGAATGCTTACCGCGCGAATCTCGTTTCTCAACCGCGATGGAAACCTCGATATGGCCCTGTTGGACGCCGCGGGCACGTTGCTTTCTGTTTCGGCGTCGGACGCCGATGAAGAGGTCGTGACCGCGGCGGTGGCGGCGGGCCAGGCATACCAGATCGTCGTTGCGGGGCGATCCTGGGGCACCGGCAGTGCCATGAGCGCCGGCTACACTCTGTCGATCGACGGACCCGATGCCCTGCAGGCGCCGTACGGCGGCAGCGCTGTGGTCCTGCCCGCCCTGATCCAGGCCGAGAACTTCGATCGCGGCGGCCAGGGGGTTGCCTATCACGATACAAGCCTGGCCAACCTCGGTCTGGCGCACCGAAACACCGCCGTTGACATCGAGACCACCACCGACAGCGGCGGAGGATTCGACGTCGGTTGGATCGATGATGGCGAGTGGCTCGAATATTCGGGGAATGTGCCAACGGCGGGGACGTATGACGTGCAACTGCGCGTGGCCAGCGCGGTCGGCGGAGGCGTGGCGCGGCTGCTCTTCGGCGCGGAAACCCTCGCGGACAAGACCGGGCCGATCAGCATCCCCTGCACCGGCGGCTGGCAGAGCTGGCAGACGATCACCACAAGCGTGGCGCTGGATGCCGGGCCGCAGGTGATGCGCCTTGCCGTCGATCAGGGGGCGTTCAACGTCAATTGGTTCAGGATTCAGTCGAGGCTCCAGGTTCCCGCGACAAACGGCCCCGATGGCGCATATCTTAGGCGCGAAGGCGCGAACCTGAGGATATGGCACAACGCCACGGGAGGCGGAGAGCCGGCCGTCTACATCGACATGAATCTTGTAAGCAGCGTCGATTTTCACGCCCTGGGCGGCGGCGACGTGCTGGTGGTTGACTTTGGCGGAGGTGATGCCGTGCCATGGCTTGGCATCAACTTCGACGGCGGCGCGGGAGCCGATCGCCTGAAGATCATTGGCACTTCGGCGGCCGACGTATTGACTGCTGCCGCAACGCAGTTCCGGTTCGGCGCCTCCACAATCACGTACGGCGACCTCCAGGAAATTGAGGTCGACGCCGGCGGCGGCAATGACACGCTGAGCATCGACAATGCCAACGTCATTTTCAGCTCCACACAACGCCTTGGCTCACTATCCATCGGATCGGGCGGCGCGGCCACGCTCCTGGCCGGCGGGAACAAGGTGCTGGTTACTGAGTCGCTGGCGATCAGCGGCACGGGCAGGCTGAACCTGACTGATAATGATCTGATCGTGGGCACGGCCTCGCTGCCGGCGGTGCGGGCGCTGATTCAGTCAGGCTACAGCGGCGGAACCTGGAACGGGCCGGGGATCATGAGCGACACGCCGGGCGCCGACAGGGCGCTCGGCTACGCGGCCGGGAATGACCCGACGATTGCCCATCTGGGCGGGCAGCTTGGTGGCCAGCCGTTCGGGCCCGGCTCGGTGATCGTGAAATACACCTACTTCGCCGATGGCAACCTCGACGGCCAGGTCGATGTCGTGGACCTGGGCATTCTCGCGACGCACTGGCAGGGCGTGGGCAACCCCCTGGGCCTGCCGCTGGACCTGAGCGCCTTCGGCCTGGCATCGTCGGCCGAGTCGGGCGAGTCGGGCGAGTCGGCCGAGCCAGTGCCTTCCACGCCGCACGTGCGGATCACGGTCGACCGGAAGACTGGCGTGCTGACACCCGGCATCGGCGCTGTGGACTTCGGCACGGTGCTCGTCTCGTCTCAGAAGCCCGGCCCCCGGCGCACGCTGCGCGTGACCAATACCGGCGACGGTGTGCTTTGGTTGCGCCTGCGGAAGCTGCCCAAAGGCTTCACGCTGGTCGAGCCGCTGGACCTCCATCTGATGCCGGGCGAGTCGGACACCTTCACCGTCGCGATGTTGCGGAAGGCGGTCGCCAGGCACAGCCGCACGGTGATCCACCTCGACACCAACGACCCGGACCAGGCGAGGTTCGACATCCCGCTGACCGGCGTGGTCCGACCGATCGGGTGGCATCGGGTGGGGATTGCATTCGCCCGCACAAGGGTTACGCTGTTGTAAGCCCCATCCGCAGTGGACGTGTGGTCGGAACGTCGCTCGCCGCGGCTGGAGCAGCATCGTCCTCCGGTATCTTGAAATTCCCAGCCGCACATTCTCGTATGACCATCCAGAAAGGAGCTCGCGATGAGGACGGACAGACGCTGTGCTGCGGTCACAGGGGCAGTGGTGGCGGCCGCTTTGGTCGTAGGCGGCGGCGGGGTGTTATGGGCCGCGCTGGAGCGCGCGGCGCGCGACTGCCCCCTGGTCGTTCCGCTGGGTCAGGACATTCGCGCTGAAGTCGTCGCCGTCAGCTTCCCCGACGAGGTGCAGGGGGTCGGCGGGAGGCGCATGCGCGTTCCCGACGCCAAGCGGGACAAGTTCCGCCTCGGCCTGGTCACGATCAAGATCACCAAGCCAGCGGGCGCCGCCCTGACGCTGGCTGCCGCCGACGTCACGCTCCACTACTACCATGGAGACCATGCCGAAGTCGCCCCCTGCGAGGGCCTCTCCACCTTCAGCATGACCAACGACGCCGAGCGGCCCATGGAACTCAGCGAATCCGACGGGCCGGGGTTCCTCAAGCAGAGCACCGGCGCCCGGGCCACGGCCGCCGACGTGCTGTACGTAGACGCGGTCTTCTACGGCATGGAGCCCGACAGCAACGAGTGCTGGATCTGCATCGCCCAGCCCGTGCAGCGGGGCGGTTTCCGCTCCGGCGGCTGGCGCCGCTGAGCCATGCGGACTGACGACGCGACGGCTAGGCGAACACGCACCGCCGCTTGATGTCGTTGCGCCGCCGGCGGTAGAGTATGGTTCACTCCTCGCCGGAGCTCCGCATGAAGATCACCCGTCTGGAAATGTTTCACGTCAGGCCGCGATGGCTTTTCCTCAAGATGCACACCGACGTTGGCATCGTCGGCCTGGGAGAGCCGATCATGGAGGCCCGTGCGCTGACGGTCGAGACCGCCGTGCGCGAGATGGAGCGATGGCTCATCGGCCAGGACCCGCGCCGCATCGAGCACATCTGGCAGACGCTCTATCGCAGCGCCTTCTACCGCAACGGGCCGGTGCTCACCAGCGCGCTGTCGGGCGTGGAGCAGGCGCTGTGGGACATCCTGGGCAAGTCCCTGGGCGTGCCCGTGTATCAACTGCTGGGCGGCCGCGTGCGCGACAAAATCCGCATGTACGGCTGGATTCGCGGTGTCATCGCCGAGGAGTACATCAACGCCATCAAGGGCTCGATGCGCGAGCACGGCTTCACGGCCTACAAGATGGGGCCCATCCCCGCCATGCGTATGATCGAAACGCCCGCAGCGATGGCGAGGATTATGGAGTTCGTCGCGGCGGTGCGCCAGGCCGCGGGAGACGAGATCGACATCGGCATCGATTTTCACGGCCGCACGAGCCCGGCGCTGGCCAGACGGCTGTGCCGGATGATCGAGCCGTATCACCCGATGTTCGTCGAGGAGCCGGTGTTGCCGGGCGACACGCTGGCGCTGAAGGAGCTGTCGCGTGCCACCACCATCCCCATCGCCACCGGCGAGCGGCTGTTCACGCGCTGGGGCTTCCAGGACATCATCGAGCAGGAGGCGGTGGCCATCATCCAGCCGGATCTCTCTCACGCCGGCGGCATACTCGAAGTGCGCAAGATCGCGGCCATGGCCGAGTCGCGCAACATCGCCGTGGCGCCGCACTGCCCGCTGGGTCCGATCGCGCTGGCCGCGTCGCTCCAGTTGGCCGCCTGTACGCCGAATTTCCTGTGTCAGGAGCACGTGACGCTGGGCGAGACTTATCTCAAGGAGCCGTTCAAGGTGGTAAACGGCTATATCGACGTGCCGACGAAGCCCGGGCTGGGGATTGAGCTGGACGACGAGAAAGTCCAGGCCGGCCTGTTCGATGGCAAATGGGACAATCCCAAGTGGTGGCTGGAGGATGGCTCGTTCGCGGAGTGGTGAGGCTGCCTCCCGGCAGGGGCCGCAGAAGAGGTGGGCCCGAATGCGACGGAGTTGCGGAGTCATGCCCAATAGCCGAAAATCGATCGGCGGATGGCCCATGACCCAGGCCCACACCCAGCCTTGTCCCGCGTGCGAAATGGAACTGGCGGATTTGCCGGCAGCAGCCCTGTACTGCCCTCGATGTGGAACGCGGTTGGGGGACGGCGGCGAGTCGCTGAATCCGCAGCAGCGCCAGGCCGTCGAAGTTACGGACGGACCGGTTGCGGTTATCGCCGGTGCCGGCAGCGGCAAGACCAGGGTCATCGAGTACCGCGTGCTGAATCTGGTGCGAAAGGGCATAGTCCCCCAGTCCATACTGCTGCTGACTTTCACCCGGCGGGCGGCGAGGGAGATGACATTCCGGGCGGCCAGCCATGATCCGCGTTGCCGGTATGTCTGGGGCGGCACATTTCACTCGTTCGCCAACCAGGTGATCCGCGAATTTGCCGAGGTGTTGGGGATCTCCCCTGCCTTCCGCATCCTCGACTCGGTTGACGCCTCGGAGGCAATAGGCCGTTGCCAGCCAACGGACGCGCCGGCTATTGGCAATGGAAGACTGCCCAATCCGCAGACCCTGCGGTTGATCTTCTCAAAGGCCGCGACCACCGGACGGAGTATCGGCCAGGTGGTTCAGGCGGACTATCCTCACTTCCTGGAGGCTGCGCCCGCGATCGTTGCACTCCACGACGCATATCGGCGGTTCAAACGGGACAGCGCTTGCCTGGACTTTGACGACCTGCTCTCGGCGCTGCTGGAACTGGTCCGAAACAAAGCGGTCAGGGACCGCCTCGCTTCGCGCTACCGTTACATAATGGTCGATGAGTACCAGGATACGAATACCATCGAGGCCGAAGTTGCCTGCCTCCTGGGCGCGGTCCACGGCAACCTGATGATCGTGGGCGACGATGCCCAGAGCATTTACGGCTTCCGCGGGGCAGACTACCGCAACATCCTCGCATTCACCGAGCGCTTCCCCAACTGTCGCATCGTGAAGCTCGAACAGAACTACCGGAGCACGCAACCGATTCTGGATCTGGCCAACGCCCTGATTGAGGGCATGAGTCGCAAGTACACGAAGTGCCTTCGATCGGCGGGCGGCGAAGCAGGTGAAAAGCCCGTTCTCGTCCTGACGGACGACGAGCGCTCGGAAGCCCAGTGGATTGCGGATCAGATACGCCGCAACCAGGCCGCCGGCGTTGACCTGCATCGCCAGGCCGTTCTGTACCGTTCCTCGTTCGTCTCCGATGTGCTGCAACTGCTTTTGCGGGAGCGGCAGGTTCCATTCCGGGTCGTTGGCGGGCCGCCCATACTGGAGGCGCCTCACGTCAAGGCATTCCTCGCGTATCTCCAGTTGCTGGCGGACCATCGCGATGTTCTGGCCTGGGGCCGGGTGCTGTCCAGCGCCGGTCTGGGGCACAGGGAGGCCCGGAGGCTTTCCGAAATGCTGGCTCGATGTGACGACCTGGCTGCGGCGTGCGAGTATCTGCTTTCCACACAGCGACACGCCGAGAAAGTAGTGGCGCTGGCCGCGCTGCTGCGGCAGGTGGACTCCGCATCGCCGCCACCGGCGGATCGGTGCGCAATGGTCGCCGAATTCTTCACCCCGATTCTCAAGCAACATTACGACGACTGGCCTGATCGCATAGAGAACATCAACTCATTGTGTCGCATGGCGGTCAAGTACCAGGACCTTGCCGGTATGCTCAAGGATCTGGTGGTTGACGCCGTGCCTTTGCCGTCCGACAGCAGCGCGGCCGACCAACGCGACATGCTGACGCTTAGCACTGTTCACTCCGCCAAGGGCCTGGAATGGGACGTTGTGTATGTCATGGGCATGACCGACGGGGTATTTCCCGATCGTCGCTCGATCGGCGAAGCGGATAGCCTGGAAGAAGAACGTCGCCTGCTGTATGTGGCGGTCACCCGCGCCAGGCGGAAGCTGATGCTTGCCAGCCGAGGTGGCAGGCTTTGCCGCTTTCTGAGAGATTCGCGGGCCGGCAGCAGACTCACGACCATGAGTTTGGAGTCACCAGTGTGGTCCGCCACCACCCGGCAGGAGGTCCGGGTGGCACCGCGGTCATCTGTACCTCAACAAGAGATGAGTAGACCCGCGACTGATGGCGCTGGTCGCAAAGGATGCCTGCTCGGATGGTTTCTCGGCCTCCTGGCAGGCCCATGATAGAGGCCGTTGACCACGTCGGCCGGCGCTTTCGGCAATGGCGACGGGCGGTCCCCGCGTCATGTTCGCCGACTCGATCAGGCAGCAGGCCTCCCACCATCCGGCGGCAGACACTGCCATTCCGGCAGGAAGGCCGGCGGGGCTGGCCACGTTTGGCAGGCACAAGCCCCGGCATCGGTGAGGCATCCAGCCAAACGCAAAGCTTAAATGCTTTGCCAATAATAATTTACGATATACATCCAGCGGCCTCCGCGTCGGCATGGACCTCGCTACTGACGCGTCGGTGGTTAGTTGACCACCGGGTGATCCTGTATGGTTGACACGGCCAACCGATTTACGGTGTTGCTGCCCAGGCAGCAGGAAGGATGGGACCAGACCCTGGCCGCTCTGCTTGAGCCCCAGGGCGTGCAGACGCTGCTGGCGCACACCGGTCGTGAGGCCCTTGACATGCTCGAAACGACGCCGGTCCACGCCGTGGTGCTGGATACCCAGATGCCGCAGCTTGGCGGACTGCAGGTGATCAAGCTGCTGCGCGAGCGCCAGAAGCTGCCGCCCACGATTCTGCTGGCGGCTCATCTGACCAACCACCTGCTGCGCGAGGCGCTGGGCATGCGCGTCTTCAGTGTGTTGTCCAAACCCGTTGAGCTGAACATCCTTCTGGATGCCCTGGCGCGGCTGCTGAAGCGATATCACGAGAACCGCTGGCCGGGCGAAGGATGAAACAGTGAAATGGCCGGTTGCTGGTTGCCAGTTGCCAGCGGCGGCACAAGCAGTTGAGCGAGTTCCAACTGGCACCTTGTAACCGACAACTGGCAACTCTTTTAAGGAGCTACAGCAATGGCTAAGCTGCGTCCTCTCGGCGACAAAATCCTCGTCAAGCGCGTCGAGGCCGAGACCAAGACCAAATCCGGCATCGTCCTTCCCGACACGGCTAAGGAGAAGCCCAAGCGCGGGAAGGTGCTGAGCGTGGGCGAGGGCAGGCGGCTGGAAAACGGCGAGCGCGCCCCCGTCTCCGTCAAGAAGGGCGATGAGGTCATCTTCACCAGCTACGCCGGCACCGAGATCAAGCTCGACGGCGAGGAACTGATCATCATGAGCGAGGATGACGTGCTGGCGATTGTGGAGTAGGCAGAGTTGTCGGTTGCCAGTTTAGTTAGTTGCCAGCGGGCGACGTGAACTGGCAGCAACTCACTGGCAACTGGCAACTAACAACTGGCAACTGGAGAAAGAACATGGCAGCTAAGAAAATCGCATTCGATCAGGAGGCGCGCGAGGCCATCCGGCGCGGAGTCGCCAAGCTGACGCGCGCCGTCAAGGTGACGCTGGGCCCCTCCGGGCGCAACGTCGTCCTCGAGAAGTCCTTCGGCTCACCCACCGTCACCAAGGACGGCGTGACCGTGGCCAAGGAAATCGAGCTGGAGGATGCCTACGAGAACATGGGCGCGCAGATGGTCAAGGAGGTTGCCTCCAAGACCAGCTCCGTCGCCGGTGACGGCACCACCACAGCCACCATCTACGCCGAGGCCATCTTCACCGAGGGCCTCAAGAACGTGGCCTCCGGCGCCAACGCCAACCAGATCCAGCGGGGCATCAACATGGCCGTCGAGGCCATCGTGGACGAGCTCAAGAAGATGTCGAAAAAGGTGGACAGCTCCAAGGAGATCGCCCAGGTGGGCACGAGTTCGGCCAACCAGGACGAGCAGATCGGCAAGATGATCGCCGACGCCATGGACAAGGTGGGCAAGGACGGCGTGATCACCGTCGAGGAGGGCAAGAGCCTGGAGACCAAGGTGGAGCTGGTCGAGGGCATGCAGTTCGACAAGGGCTATCTCTCGCCTCATTTCGTCACTGACACGCAGGCCATGGAGGCGGTGCTGGAGGATGCCTACATCCTCATCCACGAGAAGAAGATCAGCAGCGCCCGCGACCTGGTGCCCCTGCTCTCCAAGGTGGCCGAGGCCGGCAAGCCCATCCTCATTATCGCCGAGGACATCGAGGGCGAGGCGCTGGCCACGCTGGTGGTCAACAAGCTGCGCGGCACGCTCAAGTGCGCGGCCGTCAAGGCTCCGGGCTTCGGCGACCGCCGCAAGGCCATGCTGGAGGACATCGCCATCGTCACCGGCGGCACGGCCATCTTCGAGGAGCTGGGCATCAAGCTGGAGAACATCGAGATGAACCAGCTCGGTCGCGCCAAGAAGATCCGCATCGACAAGGACAACACCACCATTATCGAAGGCGCCGGCGATGAGAAGGCCATCAAGGGCCGCATCGAGCAGCTCAAGCACGAGATCGAGGTCACCACCAGCGACTATGACCGCGAGAAGCTCCAGGAGCGCCTGGCCAAGCTCGCCGGCGGCGTGGCCGTCATCAAGGTCGGCGCCGCCACGGAAGTGGCCATGAAGGAGAAGAAGGCGCGCGTCGAGGACGCCCTGCACGCCTGCCGGGCGGCCGTCGAGGAAGGCATCATCCCCGGCGGCGGCGTGGCCATCATCCGCGCTGCCCGCAAGGTGCTGGACGGCGTGGCGAAGAAGGCCGACAACGACGACCAGAGGATCGGCGTGGAGATCGTGCGGCGCGCGGTGGAGGCCCCGATCAAGCAGATCGCCGAGAACGCGGGCGTGGATGGCAGCGTGGTCGCCCAGAAGGTCAAGGAGAGCAGCGATCCGTGCTTCGGGTACAACGCCCTGACGCACGAGTATGGCGACCTGATGAAGATGGGCGTGATCGTTCCCACCAAAGTGGAGCGTTGCGCCCTTCAGAACGCCGCGAGCATCGCCTCGCTGCTGCTGACGACGGATGCCGTGGTCAGCGAGATCAAGGAAGAGAAGCCCGAGCCCGCCGGCGCCCCCGGCGGAGGGATGTACTGATCGCGCCCGGCACCGGCACAGCCGTATCTGCCCCGAGCAAACGCCCACGGAGCCTGCTCCGTGGGCTTTTTTTTCGTCCCGACAAGACCCGCGGAACGCGCCCGCGTGCCGGCGGCCTGCCCTGATAGACCGCTCACGCTCCCTTGCTCCGTTGCTCACCGCCTCCGCGTCGCCGCTTCACCCAACTTTGTGGCGCGCCTATGCTTGGGCAGGAAGGCTCTCATACGAGGGATATGCTATGACACCGATCAAGCTTTACGGTGCGCAGTGGTGCGAAGACACGCAGCAGACGCGCGAGCACCTGGACAGCCTCTCCATCCCCTACGAGTACATCGATGTCGATCGCGATCCGGCGGCCGCCCGCTGGGTCAAAGAACATAACGGCGGCAAGCAGCGCACGCCCACACTGAAACTGCCCAATCTGATACTGGCCGAGCCCAGTCAGGACGAGCTGGATCAGGTGCTGCGATCACACGGCCTTTTGGCCTGAGCGACGGCGGGTCTGCTCGCGGCGGGGTGGTGCTGCGCGCACGCGTTGCACTTCCGACCGGCCTGCGCAGCTCGCGGTTCACCCTTGTGGGCGGCGCCTGAAGGTCGCCCTGGGAGGTGGAATGCCCCCGCGCCGGCGCTGCCTTCCTACTCCAGCGTGAACCACTGCACCTCGACGCGGCGGTTCTGCTCGGAGTCGGTGCCCAGCGGTTCCTCCCAGCCGCGCCCCACCGTGTCGATCCGGCCGGGCTCGACCTTGTAGCGGTTGACCAGCAGGTTGCGTATTTCGATCGCCCGCTGGCGGCTGAGTTCCATGGCGCGCAGCGCCTGAGTGCGCACCAGTTGCTCGCCGCCCTGCTTGCGGAACTGCGGGATCATCGCATCGTCCACGTGTCCGCGCAACAGCACGGTTGATCCGGGGCTCACCTGGAGCAGATTGCGAATGACCTCCAGGTTCTTCAGATTATCGGGGTTGTTGAGGTTCAGGTTCGACGAGTTGGGTTCGAACAGGAAACGAATGTCCTTGCTCAGCAGGGGATTGCCCTCGACCACGGCGCCGGCCGTGCGGATGGGGGCGATGGCGATCTGCTGGTTCTTGAAAGTGCCGGCCGCCTCAAGGGCCTTGAGGTGCGTCAGATCAAGAAAACGATCTCCATCGACGGGGTTGGGAATCAGAGTTGAGCCATAGGCGTAGACGGCCGACTGGTAGATGCCGTTGTAGCTGCCGGCGGCGTCGATGGCGCCGGAGAAGAAAGACAGGTTTTCCGGCAGGTTGGATAGATGGACCTTGGCCAGCTCGCTCTTGGCCGCCGCCCGCTCCCACTTGAACGCCCGGGCGATGGTGTCCAGATGCGCCTCGGGGTTGTCGCGGACCATGCGGTTGCCTTCGAGCAATCCCTCGACCAGCCCCGCGACAACCTTCGGATTGGCGGTGGCGAAGCCCCGGTTGACGACCAGCAGGTCGGCCACCACCAGCAGGTTGCGGTTGGTCACCAGCAGGTGGGCCTTGCCCTCGCTGGCCTGCACGGCATCAGTGGTGAACGGCGCCCAGCTCACGGCGCCGGCAAGGCGGTTGCGGCCGGCCTTGAGGTCGCGGATGAAGATGGCCGCCGCCCCTTCCGCGTCGCCGGTATAGACGAAGTTGACCTTGGTGCGGTCGGGAGTCGCCTTCAGGTCCGGCAGCATGTTGGCTTCCATGCCGGCCTCCTGAATCAGGTAGCGGATGAAGAAGTCGGCCTCGGTGAACTGGGGCACCGCCAGGACTTTGCCCTTGAGGTCGTTGATGCGTTTGATGCCGCTGGCCACGAGCACGCCGTCGGCTCCGCGCGAGAAGCCGATCTGCGCCGGCACCACCACCTGGAACTGCTTGCCGTAGACGGCCAGCACGTCGGCGGTGGTGGCCGAGGCGCCGATGCGCCCGGAGTTCAGCGGACTCCAGCTCTCGGATTCGCTGATGGTGATCTTGAGTTTGAAGCCGTGCTTCTTGAAGAAGAACGAGTCCTCGCTGGGCGCCAGCCCGCCGTTGGCCACGATCAGCCCGCTGTAGCCGGCGTACTGGCTGAGTTCCATCTCCAGCGTGTTGTCCTTCATCTCGTAGGCGGCGGCGCCCTTCAGCCGCGGCACCTCCATCAGAGTCTCGACCAGCTCGGCGTCGGCCGCCAGACCGGTCACGCCGCCGGCGTATACCTGGGCCGCGCGGGGGGAGAGGATCAGACACAGGGCGAACAGCGCGGTTGTAATACGGGCGTGGCTCATTGCTACTCCTTGCCTCACTTGAGCATCTCGTCGATGTCCAGCTTCCGCGTCGGCTCGGGCGGCGCCGCCAGCGACAGCGGATCCTCACCCATCGCGGCCAGGGCCTTGCTCATCGACTCAAGCTGCCGCTCGGCCTTGCGCAACTGTTCGACGTCGGCGCTGGCCTGCGTCAGCCGAAGCTGCTCCAGGTCGATAGCCAGTTGCTCGCGGAGGTGTTCCAGGCTCCGGATGTCGTTGCGGTAGGTCTGCTCCATCTGGTCCATGCGCGCCAGCAGGCCGTCGTAGCGCTCCAGCCGCGGCCGCAGCTCGTTGGCCAGCTCACCGCACCGCCGGATGATCGTCAGCGCCTGCTCGCGAGTGAACTTGCGTCCGGCCATCTGGGCCGGCCAGCGGTCCTCGTCCTCGGCCCGCTCCAGCGCCGCGGTGAGGCGCTTGTGGATGAGCTCGTACTCCTCCACCTGGTCGCGCACCACGTCGCGCTTCTCGGCGAACTCCTTGCGCCGCTGGGCCAGGCCCGTCAGCTTCTGCTGGCGCTGGGCGATCTGCGACTGCACCTGCCGGTCGGACCAGAGCAGATAGCCCTGGGGGTCTTTGGCGATATCCTCGGCGGTCCAATGCGTTTTATGCGCGGGTGGTTGCGGCGGCGCGGGGGGCTTCTCGCAGCCGGCGATGGCGGCCGCCCCCAGCAACACGACAACAGGCAGGGCCTTGTTCATGCGTTTGCGCCTTGTGGGACCCGACCGCCCGGCGTCTCACTTGATCGACTGAAGGGCCTTCTCAAACGCGGTTTCGCTCACCGTCGCCTCTGATCTGGCCACGAGCTGATCGAGCGTCAGCACCGATTCGCTCTCGCCGGCAACGGCGACCACGCCCTGCACCGCGGCACGCATCGACACCAGGCGGTTCTTCACGTCATCTGTGATCTTCTGAACGCTGAGCAACTCGCGATTGGTGGCGATCTCGGCAAGCTGCTGGGCGGCATCGGCCTCGGCCTTGAGAATCTTCGAAACCTGCGCATCCAGCGTCTTGAGACCACCGTCGACGCGCTCAATTATCGCCTGCTGGCTCTGCATCTGCCCGAACAGCGAGACGATGTTGGTCTTGAACCAGTCTTCCGTCTTGCTCTGCCCTTCATACATGGCCGGCCAGCTCTTGGCCTCGGCCGCCTTCTCGTAGGCTTCCTTCAGGCGGAGAAGGGTCTGCTGGCCGGCACGGACTCGTTCCTGGGCCTTTTCCTTCATCGTCTCCAGGCGGGCCCGCGTCTGGGCGATGCTGATCCGGTCGGCCTTCAGACGCTCCAGCGAGGCCTTGGTCTGGGCCTCAACGAAGTTGAGGTAGTTGACCGGGTCCCTGGCGATGTTCTCCGGCGTCCATCGCGTCCACTGCTCGGCGGTGGCATCCACCTTCGTCCGGAAAACGTCGCTGACGAAGTACCACGCCACCAGACCGACGGCCAGCACGCCGACAAGGACGGCGACGAGCACCACCGTGTTGGCTCCGCGGCGCTGTGAAGTCATAGCATCCTCTCACTTTCTCTGGTTGCCCCAGATCTGCGAAGGTCCGACGAACCTGCCGTTATGCATTCCATCGGGTCCATTCATGGTCCATCTGAATCCACACCGCCGGATTATGCATAACCGCCACCCGCTGGACCATTATAATATGCCGCCATGTTTGCACAGCCCCGCGGGGCGGAAAATCGGTTCGTCCGGGGCAGCTCGTGGTCCGTGGACGCTGGTCAGCCCGTAGGTGCGGCACCGCCGCACACCCCGGCTGGTTGTCCATCGGAAGGTCGCGTTCCGCGGTGCGGAACCTACGGGTGCTACGGGCGCTCACACGCCATGAGATCATTTGCACCGGGTCCGCCCTCAAGCTCGCCTCATGCCCTCACCCAGCGAGGCCCTATGCGCGACTCCATCGACCTGTGTGGCGTGTGGCGTTTCCAACCCGATCCCTACTTCGACGGCGAGCGGATGCGGTTCTTCTCGCCCGACTACAACGCCGGGCGCTGGCGGGCCTCCCCCGTGCCGTCCCAGATCGACGACACCGACCCGGAAATCCTGCCCGGCGAGGGCATCGCCTGGTATCGCCGCGTCGTCCTCGTGCCCCGGCAATGGCAGGGCACCGACGTCAGCATCCGCTTCGAGGGCGTCAACTACCACGCCCGCGTCTGGATCAACGGCCGCGAGGTCGGCGCCCACGACGACGGCTTCTTGCGCTTCGAGCTGCCCGTTACCGACGCCCTGCGCTTCGGCGAGGAAAACCTCATCGTGGTCCGGGTGGACAACCTCCGCTACCCCTACGACGTCCCGGGCATGGAGCGCGCCTGGCGCAACCGCGGCGGAATCCTCCGCGAGGTGAGCCTCATCTCCCGCCCGCCGGCCCACATCGCCGACGCCCGCATCCTGGCCGAGCCTGCCGGCGCCGACGGCACACTCCGCATCAGCCTCACTCTCGTCAACCGGGGAACGACCGAGGCCGCCGGCCGGCCCGCCGCCGCCATCACCGACTCCGCGGGCCGCCCGGTCGGCCAGATCGCCGGCGACCAGGTGAGAGTGCCCGCCGGGGCCAGCGTCACCGTCCAACTCGAAGGCACTGTCTCCGGCGTGTCGGCATGGTCGCCCGATTCTCCTGTGCTCTACCGCGCCGCCCTCTCGTTCGCCGCGGGCGACCGGCCGGTCGACTCGATGGAGGTCCGCTTCGGCTTCCGCTCGATCCGCGTCGACGGCGAGCGCCTGCTGCTCAACGGCCAGGACATCTACCTCACCGGGTTCAATCGCCACGAGGATTCGCCCCGCACCGGAATGTGCACAGACCTGGAACTGGTCCGCCGCGACCTGGTGCACATGAAATCGGCCGGAGCCAACTGGGTGCGGCTGTGCCACTATCCGCATCATCCGGGGGAACTCGACCTGTGCGATGAGCTGGGCCTGCTGGTGATGGCCGAAATCCCCCTCTGGCAGTGGAAGGGCAACGCCGAGGGGGCTGAGAACGCCCAGCGCAAGCTGGCCACCGCCAGGCGCCAGCTCGCCTCGATGATCGCGCGCGATTTCAACCACCCCAGCATCATCGTGTGGTCCGTCTCCAACGAGACTTTCGAACAGCACCCGGAGGTGGCGGATGGCAACCGCCAGCTCATCCGGCTCGCCCGGGAGCTGGACCGCTCGCGCCCCATTACGCACGTCTCCGACCACTGGGGCACCTGGACCACCGGCGACTTCACCGAGGACGACATCCTCTGCATCAACTGGTACCCATCGCTGCGGCGGCTGATCCCCACCGATCCCTGGGGCTTCAACGGCCGCAGCGCCGTCCGCGTCGAGCAGTTCGACTATTCCCTGGGGGCCAACGACTGGCAGCGCGAGCTGGCCATTTTCCACAAGCGATTGCCCGGCCGGCCCATCCTCATCGCCGAGTTCGGGTATCCCTCGATCGAGGGCGTCTACGACTGCACCGTGGGCGAGGACGTGCAGGCCAACGTCATCCGCGCCGAGTTCGCCATGTTCAACGAGCCGTGGATCGTCGGAGCGACGATCTGGTGCTACGCCGATCACCCCTGGGCGCGCGAGGGCGGCATGAAGGACTGGGCCATCAGCCCCTTCGGCGTCGTCTGCCACAAACGCCGCGAGCTGGAGGCCTTCCGTGCGGCCGCCGAGCTGTTCAAGGCCCGCCAGGCGCAGCGCCGCGGGCAGGCGTGAGTTGGCGCATGCGAAATTCGGCTGCGGGGTGTCCGGGTTTTGGACCTGCTGCGGAGCGCATCGGGCGCTGGGCTGTGGCGAGGTCGGTGTACAATGGGCGCATGGCCGACAGCGTCATCTGCGACATCTGCGGGCGCGCCATCGCGCCTCATGCCGATTATGTGGTGCGTATCGAGGTGTTCGCCAATCCCCAGATGCCGCCGGTGACGGCCCAGGAGCTGGCGGAGTTCGACTTTGACAAGACGCTGGCAGAGCTGCTGAGCCAGATGGAGGGCATGACCGCCCAGGAGTTGATGGACCAGGTGCATCGCATGTTCGAGTTCCGCATCTGTCGCCCGTGCCAGATCAGGTTCCTTCTCAACCCGCTGGGCAAGCCGCGCGCATCCGGCCCGGCCCGCGAGGCGACCAACTGAACGACGGCCGCCAACCGCCGACTCGGTACAGACCATGATTCAACCCCCCGGCCACGATGTCTTCGACGATCTCTTTCAGGTCCTCGAGCAGCGCAAGTCGGCCGCGCCCCACGAGTCGTACGTGGCGCGACTGTACGCCGGCGGCGCGCCCGCCATCAATGCCAAGATCATGGAGGAGGCGCATGAGTCCTGCCAGGCCGCTCTGGCCGGCAATCGGTCGCACCTGACCCACGAAATCTGCGACCTGCTGTTTCACGCCTTCGTGCTGGCCGCCTGCGGCAACGTAAGCCTGGCTGACATCCGAGGCGAACTGCGGCGGCGATTCGGCACCAGCGGGATCGAGGAGAAGGCGCGCAGGGCCCCAGGACCCAATGAATGACCAATGGCGAATACCGCCTGTTCCCTCACCTTCCCGCCAGCCACCGGATTGCCTGATGCACGAAACGCCTGAACGATGCATCCTCAAATGCCCGCGCGTCGTGGCCGCTCTGATAGCACAAGACGCGCGAGTTGCGGAACGTGCGCGCCCACGCCAGGGTCGGCGTGCTCCGGGGGTTGTCGGTTGTCAGCAGCAGATGGTTGCCGTCCGCGGGCTCGGCCGGGCCCATCAGATACGTCTCATCCGTGATCGTCCAGTCGCTCAGCCCGGACGTCACAGGGTGGGTGGGGTCGGCCACGTGGACGAACACCTCCTGCCCCATGTGGTAGCTTTCGATGCGCCGCTTGCGCATCCCCACGATCTGCGACCACAGTTCCCATTCCGGGAACGCCAGCAGCGCGTGGTGCAGCACGAAAATGCCCTGGGTGTGTTCGCCCAGCGCTTCCAGCGCCGTGAAGGTCTTGCCCTCGTACCAGGCGAGCTGGTCGGTGGGTTTGAGTTTGGTCATGTTGTAGAAGACGACGACGTCGTAGCCGCGGGCGTGGCCGGCCACGTCGGAGGTAAAATCCTCCAGGTGTTGCACGTAGGCGTCGACATCGGGCATGGCCCGGAACACGGCCGCGAATGACGGGACGTCGAAGGGGTGCCCGCCGGTGACGATGGCGACGCGAATAGGGGGTATGCTGCTCATGGATGGCGGCCCGAATGGCAACGGGCCGGTCCATTGTAACCAAACCGCCGCCGGGCGAGTATCATCAAAGCGTGCGACCGGTGAGTGTGAACCATCGACCCCGCGGCGCCGATGCGCGGCCGCTGAATGCCCGCCTGCGCCTGCTGATCTGGCCGGCCGCCATCGCCCTGACGACGATCCTGGCCTACGTTCCGGCCATGCGCGGCGGCTTCATCTGGGACGATGAGTCGCACGTCACGCAGAGCCCCGTGCTCTGGGAGCGTAATGGGCTGCTGCACATTTGGGTGCGCCCCAGTTCCATTCCCCAGTATTACCCGCTGACCCACACCAGCTTCTGGCTCGAATACCGCCTCTGGGGCGAACAGCGCCCTGCCGGCTACCACGTCACCAACATCCTCCTGCACGCGGCCAACGCCGTGCTCCTGGGCGTGGTGCTGGGGCGGCTGGGGTTGCCGGCGGCGTGGTGGGCGGCGCTGGTCTTCGCGCTGCACCCGGTCCACGTCGAATCGGTCGCCTGGATCAGCGAGCGCAAGAACGTGCTGTCCACGCTCTTCTATCTCCTGGCCGCCATCACGTACCTGCGCTTCACGGAATCCGCCGATCGCCCCGGCCGCTGGCGACTTTACGCCGGCAGCTTTGTCCTGTTCGCCTGCGCGCTGTTGAGCAAGACGGTGACGGCCTCTCTGCCGGCCGCGCTGCTTCTGGCAATCTGGTGGAAGAACGGCCGCGTGCGCTGGCGCGACGTCGCCCCGCTGCTGCCCTTCTTCATCGTCGGCGCCGTCATGGGCCTGGTAACCGCCCACATCGAGGTGCATCACGTCGGCGCAGAGGGCGAGGAGTTCGACTTCTCGCCCGCTCAACGCATCCTCATCGCCGGCCGCGCCGTGTGGTTCTACGCGTGGAAGCTGCTGTGGCCGGTCAACCTCACCTTCCTCTACGAGCGCTGGCACGTCGATTCGGCCGAGTTGTGGCAATGGGCCTTCCCGGCGGCGGCGGTGGCGATGATTGGGGCGCTGCTGCTCGCGAGGCGACGGATCGGCCGCGGGCCGCTGGTCGCCGCACTGTTTTTCGGCGGAACGCTGGTCCCGGCGCTGGGGTTCTTCGACGTCTATCCCTTCCGCTACTCCTTCGTCGCCGATCACTTCCAGTACCTGGCGAGCATCGGCCCGATCGCGCTGGCGGCCGCCGTCGTGCATGGCCTGGGGACCCGTCTGCGCTGGCCCATCCTGCCGCTGGCAGCGGTGCCCGCGGCGCTGGCAGTGCTGGTGTGGCGCCAGGCCAGCGTGTACGAAACCGACGAAACACTCTGGCTGGATGTGTTGTCCAAGAACCCCAAAGCCTGGCTGGCGCACAGCCGTCTGGCGGCCATCGAACACCAGCGCGGCGACTTCGACCGCGCCATCGAACATCTGGAGCGGTCGCTAACCATGCACCCGCGATCGGCCTGGGCGCATTGCGAATACGGCATCATTCTCAATCGCCGCCAGCAATGGGCCGAGGCGGAGAAGCACCTGCGCCGTGCCATCGAGCTTAACCCCAAGCACGCCGGCGCCCACAGCGCCCTGGGCTACAACCTCGTCCGCCAGAACCGCCCCACGGAAGCCCAGGAGCACATGACCCGCGCCGTCGAGCTGGCCCCCCACGACAGCGACGCCTGGACCAATCTCGGCCTGCTTCACCAGCGCTACGGCCGCTTCGCCGAGGCCGCCCAGTGCTATCGCCAGGCTTTGGCGGCGAACCCGCGTAACGAGCTGGCGCGGCAGCGGTTGGCGAGCCTGCCGCAGATGCGATAGTGCGGGCGCACAACGTAGGAGGGGCGCCCTCGCCCCGGGCGCGTGACCGTTTCTGCGGCCGGCGGTCCGAGATCGCGCTGGCGCACGACGTAGCACGGCCGTTCTCGCCCGTGCTGGCCCTCGGGGCACACTATGAAAATGTCAAACTTCAGGGCACGGGCAAGATGCCCGTGCTACGGAAAGCCCGCCGGCTGGTCGTAGTAGCACGGGCGTCCTCGCCCGTGCCGAACGAGGCTCCGCCACGGCCAACGCAGAAACTGTCACGCGCCCCTTCGCCCCTGCCCCGACGTCCCCAGGTTTGACCCCGGCCGCCTCGCTCATTATCTTGATCTTCGCCCACGTATCGCCAGCCTTGAAACCGAAGGCGCGTTCGAGTCGTATTATCGTTTCGCGAAAGACAGATAGGAGTTGGTCCTTGTCCGACTTCGGTCAGCCGTCCATTGATTCGCCCCGTTGTCTTTGCCTGCCCCAGGTTCAGCGCCACCCGCCGCACCTCGACGCGCTCCTCGACGAGTACGAAAAGAAGGAAAAATGCGGTCTCTTCGGCGTCTGGGGCACCAAAGACGCCTCGCAAGTCTGCTTCCAGGGCCTCTTCGCCCAGCAGCACCGCGGCCAGGAGTCGGCCGGAATGGCTGTCTCCGACGGCACCCAGCTTCACGGCCACGCCGGCATGGGCCTGGTCAGCCAGGTTTTCACGCCCCGCATGCTCCGCGAGGATTTGGCCGGGCACGCGGCCATCGGCCACGTCCGTTATTCCACGACCGGCTCCAGTAAGCTCTGCAATGCCCAGCCCCTGATGCGCGAATACCTCCTGGGGCCCGTGGCCGTCGCCCACAACGGCAACCTCATCAACGCGGCTCTCCTGCGCCGCGAGTACGAGGAGCACGGCCACATCTTCCAGACCAGCACCGACACCGAGATCATCGTCCACCTTCTGGCCAAGCCCACGCACGTCGACAAGCCCGACCCGCTGCTTCACGTACTCAAGCATCTCCAGGGCGCCTTCAGCCTGGTCTTCCTCTTCCCCGACCGCATCGAGGCCTGCCGCGACCCCTGGGGCATCCGGCCGCTGTCGGTGGGCAGGCTGCCGGGAGGGCAGTGGTGCGTGGCCAGCGAGACCTGCGCCTTCGACGCCATCGACGCCGAGTTCGTCCGCGACGTCGAGCCGGGCGAGATCGTGCGCCTGGATGATCGCGGCCTGAGCAGCCGCCGCTTCCTCGATCCCGCCTCCCACCGCGCCCACTGCGTCTTCGAGCACGTCTACTTTGCCTACCCGGCCAGTCATCTGTTCGGGCAGAACGTCCACGTAGTGCGCGAGAATCTGGGCCGGGCGTTGGCGCGCGAGGCCCCGGTTCAGGCCGACTACGTCATGCCCATGCCCGACTCGGGGCGTTCGGCCGCCCTGGGTTTCGCCAAGGAATCGGGCATTCCCTTTGAGGAAGGGATCGTGCCCAACCGCTTCGTCGGCCGCACGTTCATCCTGCCCAACCAGCTCCAGCGCGACCGTGCGGTGGCCATGAAGCTGAACATCATCCACGACATCGTGGACGGCAAACGGATCGTGATCGTCGAGGACTCGGTGGTTCGCGGTACGACCACGCGCTCGAAGATGCGCGCCATCCGCCGCGCCGGCGCCAGGGAAATCCACATGCGCGTCTCCTGCCCGCCGATCCGCCACCCGTGCTTCTACGGCATCGACTTTCCCACGCGCGAGGAGCTGATCGCCCACAACCGCACCGTGGAGCAGGTGCGCGACTTCCTCGAGGTTGATTCGCTGGCCTATCTCTCGCTGGAGGGCATGCTCGCCTGCCTCAAGCTGGACAGGGAACACTACTGCACCGCCTGCTGGAGCGGCCAGTACAAGGTCCCCATCGACCACGCCCAGAGCAAGTTCAGCTTCGAGCGGGATCAGTTGCGGATGTTCTAACCGACCTTCGCACTTTGCCACCCGCTGCCTTTCCGCGTATTCTCTACGTCACAATGCGGACGCATTATGATCAGGCCGATGTCGCGCGGGTGGTGCATCGCCTGGGCGAGCAGGTGGCGGCGGGGTTCGCTCCCGATTCCCCGTTGAGCATCATCGGCGTGCGCACGCGCGGCGAGACGCTCGCCGGCCGCATCGCCGAACACCTCCGGCGCAAGGGTTTTACCCAGATCGGCCGGGGCATCCTCGACATCACCCTTTATCGCGACGATCTGCCCGACATCGGCCCCAACCCGGTCGTCCGCCCCACCGAGATCAACTTCGACATCAACGGACGGCCGATGCTGCTGGTGGACGATGTGCTGTTTACCGGGCGCTCGATCCGCTCGGCCCTCAACGCACTGGTCGACTTCGGACGGCCCAGCGTCATCCGCCTGGCCGTGCTGGTGGACCGCAGCGGCCGCGAGCTGCCCATCCGGGCCGATTTTGTGGGGTTGACGATGTACGATGTACCGGCCGACCACCGGGTGAACGTACACTTCGTTGAGAACGACGGCGTCGACGAGATTGTGGTGGAACCCAGGAGCTGAGGTGAAATCCATGGCCGACGGCGCGGACAATCGCTGGACAAGGAAGCACCTGCTGGCGCTGGAGGAGCTGTCGGCGGATGAAATCCGTTTCGTGCTGGACACGGCCGATTCATTCAAGGAGGTCTCGACGCGGTCGGTAAAGAAAGTGCCCGCGTTGCGCGGCCGCGTGGTGGTGAACCTGTTCTTCGAGGACAGCACGCGGACGCGCACCAGCTTCGCGCTGGCGGCGTCGCGGCTGTCGGCCGACGTGCTGGATTTCTCGGCCAAGGGCAGCAGCGTGAGCAAGGGGGAGACGCTGATCGACACAGCGCGCAACATCGAGGCGATGGGCGTGGACATCATCGTGCTGCGGCATCAGGCGGCGGGGGCGGCGCACCTGCTGTCGCGGGCGGTGAAGTGCTCGGTGGTGAACGGCGGCGACGGTGCTCACGAGCACCCGACCCAGGGCCTGCTCGACCTGTACACGATGCGCGAACGGTTCGGGCGCATCGCGGGACTGAAGGTGGCGATCGTCGGCGACATCGCCAACAGCCGCGTGGCCCGCTCCAACCTCTGGGCGCTGAAGAAGCTGGGGGCGGAGGTGATCTTGGTCGGCCCGCCCACGCTGCTGCCGCGGTCCTTTGAGCAACTGGGTGCGCGCGTGGTCCACGACTTCGACGCGGTGGTGAGGGAGGTGGACGTGATCAACATGCTGCGGGTGCAGTTCGAGCGCATCAAGACCAGTCAATTCCCTTCCATCCGCGAGTTCACGCGCCTCTTCGGGCTCACCCCCGACCGCTTCCAGCGCTGCAAGAAGGACGTGTTCGTCATGCATCCCGGCCCGATGAACCGGGGCATCGAGATCAGCTCGGAAATCGCCGACGGGCCGCAGAGCGGCGTTCTGACGCAGGTGACCAACGGCCTGGCCGTGCGGATGGCGGTGCTGTTCCTGGTCAGCCAGGCCGCCATGGGCGCTGCGCCCGCCGCGGCGTGATCAGCCGCGCCGCTGGAGCGCGCCGTCGGGGCCGCTGTCCGACATTGGCTGACTAACGCCCCCGCTGTGCGGCGGCAAGACCGGCTGCGGCCGAGGGATGATCGGGAATCAGACGCAGCGCCTCCTGGAAATGCCGGATGGCCTGCTCCGTCTGGCCGCGCTCGAGAGCCAACTGGCCGAGCGCCGCATGGGCGCCGGCGAGCATGGTGCGCGGGGGCTGGTGATCGGGGTTGATCTCCAGTGCCCGCCGCCAGTGTTGCATGGCGCGGGGGAGATCGGCCGGCACCAGCGCGTTGCCCAGCGACGCGTGGGCCAGAAAGCTGTCGGGATTCACGGCGACGGCGCGTTGCCAGAGGTCCAGCGAGCTGCGCCAGTATCCGGCCTCGATAAAGCTCAGACATGCCAGCATGACCAGCGCACACGCCGTTGCGATGTGCCAGACCGCCTGCCGTACCGCGCTCAGCCCCCACGCCAGACCCAGCGCCGGCCCCAGCATGGCCACGTAGAGGTAGTGATCGGCGACGGTCGAGTAATACTGGAACAGAAACGGCACGAAGCCCAGCACGGGCAGCAGGGCGGCCACAAAGATCAGCCCGCCCACAAACACCAGAGGCGCCCGGCGTCGGGCCAGCCACAGCACCACGAACACGGCCGCCGGAACGACCCACGCCACGTACACCCACGCCTGCTGCATCACGATCGTCGGCCGGCGACCATAATCCACCGTCAGCCCCACAGGCCAGAGCAGCTTGTACAGATAGAACGCCAGTGCATCGCCGGCAATGAGAGGCCGGGTCCACACGGGTGTCAGCGGCACACCCTCGGCTGTCTGAACGGTCCTTGCCACAATCGCGAAGGCCGCCGAGACGATCAGCCACGGGCCGAGGTTTGCCAGCACCTGCCGGGCCGGCCGTCTCAGCGCCCAATAGTCGACGATGCCGAGGATGAGCGGCACGACGACGGCGGTCGGTTTCGACAGCACCGCCAGAAGAAAGGCAAGCAGGGCCAGGCCGTAATGCAGTTTTCGCCTGCTCGCCGGCACGCCCGCGTCCGGCGCGGCGAACTGGATGTACTGCCACAGAGCGATCATGGCGAACAACCCCCAGAGCAGGTCCTTCATCCCCGAAGCCCAGGCGGCAGGCTCGACCTGAACGGGATGGAGAGCGAAGAGCAGTGTGCCGGCCAGGGCCGGCCAAGGGGGGACATTTTCGATTTTCGATTTTCGATTTTCGATTGGGGCAGAGTTGCCAGTTGCCGGTTGCCAGTTGCCAGTCTGCCTTCGGATTTCGCCATTGGTCATTCGTTGGGGCTTCGGGCTTCGGACTTCGTCATTGCCCATTGCCTTCGTGCCTTCGTGCCTCCGTGCCTCCGTGCCTTCGTGCCTTCCTCCAACCAGCCGGGTGAGCACCACAAACACCACGCATGCCGTCGCCATATGCAGGAGCACGCTGGCCGCGTGAAACACCCATGGGTTGACCGAAGCCCCCTGCCCCGGCGTCTGCACGCGCCCCACCGCCGCCAGCGCGGCCCACACCGTCCGCGTCAGCGGGATGTAGATGCTCATTTCCGCATGGCGCCAGTACCACAGCGTGTTCTGAAGCGTGGGTGGATTCAGACGCGGATTGCCCCAGATCGTGCTGCGGTCATCCCATTCGGTGAACTCATGGCCGGCGATTCGGCCGAAGACGGCCAGCACGCACAGGCAAAGGATGGCGAGGATGGCTCGTCGGCGCCGCATGTCTGCTCACCTCAATTCCGGTTCGACCGGCGCGGGCCCGGCCGGCGCAGACGTGGGCGGCGGGGCATGTTCGTCGATCTGTCGGGCCAAGTCGGCGGCCTCCGTGGTGAGGCGGGGCGCCAGGGCCAATGCCGCCTCCAGCTCCGCCCGAGCCTCCCCGGGCCGCCCCACAGCCACCAGAGTTCGGGCAAGGTGCAGATGGATATACGCCCGGCGCGTTGCGTGGGCCGTCGGCTCTGACGAGTCCTCGCGCAACACCGCCAGGAGCTGCCGCATCTGATCGATCGCCTGCCAGTGCTCCTGGCGGGCCAGCAGATAGCGCACCAGGTTCTCGCGGGCGCGCACGTAGCGGGGTTGTATGCGGATCGCACGCCGGAAGTACTCGGCGGCCAGATCTTCCTGGCCCTCGGTACCGAGCAGCGCCCCCATGGTGTTCAGCGCCACCCACGAGTCGGGGTTGACGCGCAAAGTGTGCCCATAGAGGTGACGGTCGTCGCGCCAGCGGCCGGCCTGGAGAAAGCTGAGCGTGCCGGCGACCAGGAAGATCGCCACAGTTGCCGCGACGGCCACTGCCGGGCGAGCCCGCTCCAGCAGCGCGGCGACGGCCAGGGCCACACCCGGCATCGCAAAATAGAGATATCGGTCGGATACCGTTGAATATCCCTGGAAATCAAAGGGCACCAGCCCCAGCACCGGCAGTAGACCACTCAGCGCGAGCAGTGCGGCCGCCGGCCACGGGCCGGCCTTGCGCAGGCGCCAGATCAGACAGCCAATGGCGCCGAGGATCGGGACTCCGAGCCACGGCCACACGCTCGTCAGGGCGACCTGCGGCGTGCGGCCGTAGTCCGGAGCCAGTCCGATCGGCACCACCAGCCTGCGCAGATAGAAGACGATCGCATCGGCCGCGATCAGCGGACGCCACGGCGCCGAGACCTGTGGCACGTGGGCTGCCGGCTGATTGAGCCTCGCGACAACCGCCCCAAGGACCGCCAGCAGCAGCCAGGGCATGACCGTGAGCAGTACCGCCCGCCATGCCCGGCCAATCAACAGGCGGTCCATCACGATCGCCATGAGGGGCACGACCACCGCCGTGGGCTTGGAGAGGATCGCCAGGATCAGGAATGCGGTGGCGGCGGCGAAGTTCGGCGTCAGGGGCCACCGCCCGGTGGCCGCCAGGGGCGTGCGGAGGTGGCGCACGTACTGCCACAGCGCCAGCACGGCGAATAATCCACCCAGCAGATCCTTCATCCCCGACGCCCAGGCGACGACCTCCACCTGGACGGGATGGAGGGCGAAGAACAGCGCGCCGGCAAAGGCGGAGACATTTTCGATTTTCGATTTTCGATTTTCGATTGGGGAAGAGTTGCCAGTCGCCGGTTGCCAGTTGCCAGTGTGCCTTCGGATTTCGCCATTGGTCATTCGTTGGGGCTTCGGGCTTCGGACTTCGTCATTGCCCATTGCCTCCGTGCCTCCGTGCCCTCCTCCGCCCTTCGAGCTTCGGCTTTCGTCATTGATTCGCATTTCGGGCTTCGTCATTCGGGCTTCCCCGCGTCCACTGAACCCTGAACCCCGAACCCTGAACCCTCCCCCCACCTCCCGCAGCCACGCAAACACCGCCCATGCCGCGCAGATATGGACGAGCAGACTGGCCGTGTGGAACACATAGGGATTAAGATGGATTCCCCGCTCATCGGGCGCGGTGACGTACCCGATCCGCGCCAGCGCCGCCCAGACGGTCTGCGTCACCGGAATGTAGATGTCCAGCTCCGCGTCGCGCCATTCCCGCCAGTATGCAAAGACGTTGGCGACCGTGGGCGGATTAAGCCGCGGATTGCGGTAGAGCGTCAGGTCGTCATCCCATCCGGCGAAGTCGTGAACGCAGATTCGCCCCATCGCCAGTGCGATGGCCGCCGCCAGTGCGATTCCGCCGGGCAATGAGCTGTGTCTCACGGTAGCCCTCACATCCGCGGCGAGATGATGGCCGCCATCCTGCCGGTCCGGCCGTTCTCGCGGCGGTGGGAGAAGAACTCATCACGACCGGCGAACGTGCA